>JADEYI010000664.1_pt1 | contig 40516 bp, 38 predicted proteins | sample 8542331 | NCBI WGS metagenome assembly JADEYI01 (sample SAMN16510988, study PRJNA670497) | mine drainage metagenome | isolation source: biofilm near Copperflume 1 | place: Germany: Marsberg coppermine Kilianstollen | collected 2018-02 | reverse complement strand
ATCCTCGACGTCACCCACAGGGTGTTGCGTCGCTGGCGGGCCAGAGGTGTCAGTTTCAGAAGGATACTGGTCTGAGACAGGGATTGCTTAATTGTACATGCTATGATATGCATATGCTTGCTGTGCTGTGTAGCATTGTTTGGTGGTGGGGGTGATGGTATGTTCCTTAATGCGCACGGCTCACTTGCAGTTAGACTTTTAGTGTGATACCATATGGGCTGCAGACCAGACCTTCAGGCCCCACAGATGTGGCTGCAGACACTCTGTGTGTATGCCCTATGGCCTTCGGGCTTTGGGTTTGCCGACACTGTAATAATGATAATAATAATAATAATAATAATAATCCATACCAACCTGACTACAATGTGAAGCGCATCCGTTGATATTGCAGAATGGGGTCTGTACAATAAACATAATTTGGATCGCGGATGATCACACAATCAAGGTTTCCGATTATTCCCCCTTAACCTCCAAAGGGCTTCTGGTAATTCCCTATGAATATTGAGGGCTATTGAGATTTACAAGGGTCACACAATATGTTCACTCTATACCCTAAAACTTGAAAAAAGAAGAGGGTTTGGTACCTTGCCCTTTGGACTCCAAAATTTGGAGGGAAGAAGTCCAAATTTGTGTCGCTTGGCCCAGTACCATGCATGGCTGATGATGCGTAGATAGGTGATCGTGCCTTCTGCCAGCCCGTCGCCGCAATTTAGCGTTCAAGGCTTTAAATTTTTTTTAATAGGCCTGCATCAAGCTCCCCGGTCTGCGCATGATTGATGCTCTTAGGTATATATTCGAAGCAAATAAATGCCATATTCTTTGATGAACAGCAATTACGCTTCATTTACTACAGCTATGCATCAGTCTGTACCCATCGTAACATATACAAAACACCTTTCAACGCCCTCTACAGCGAATCCACGTGATCCTGTTATTTCATTGTCAAATTCGCATACAACCGTGCTTGTTTACTTCTGAGTGCTGCTATCCCGGTGTAGGGTTGCCAAATAGGAAGGTGAAGGGGAGCAGGGAGAGGTGACCTTACCCAAGGAAAGGTGCCCCTCAAGGCCCCGCTTGTACGTCACCACAAGTATCTGCGTGTCTTACAGTGCATCCATACAGTGACTGATTCAGTAAACATTCATCTAGGCTGAAGCATTCCTGGGGCTCATCAGGGTCTAGAGGGGAGCCTCACCTCCCAGGAAACCATGTGGCGTTGCACTTCCCTCTTCCTCGTCTTGACTCTGGCAGCTGCGTCAGCACATGTTCTGGCTGCAACAGAGCTGTCAGCCAAGGAGGAACTACTGCAGCAGCAAGCCAGGTTGCAGTCCCTGAAGAGCAGTGGCACCTCCGAGCAGAGGCAGCTGCTTGTAGAGGAAACCACACAGGATGCACAGCTCCCCGCCAGATCAGCAGGCGGGAGCGCCCAGCGCAGAGGGGCCCGGCTGAGGCTACACAGGAGGCGCAAGGCCGCAAGGGAGGCAGCCAACGCTGTGAGCAGTGAGAGGAGAGCGGAGGACGCCCCCGGCTCATCGGAAATAGAGCTGCACAGAGAGGCCGCACCGCAGAAACTGAGGCCAAGTAATGGCGCGGACGAGAAAGCCCGAGCGCCTGGTGAACTCAACTTGTTGCGCGATTCTGATGATGGGGCCACCGAAGAGGACCTGGCAAGAGCAGCTCTGCAAGGCAGCGAGCCCAGCCAGCCTGCTGCAGATAAAAATCCACAGGACACTGCCGGGAGCGGCGAGGCGCCGCCCACCGCAGCAGGCGAAACGCGCACCGACGTGCCTCCGCGCCCCCCGCTTGTGCTGGACTTTGGGAGCGATGCAGATGCTCGCGACAGTGCCGAAGCAGCAACTTCGCCTCGGGATTCCGGGGAACCGGCTGCAGATGCCGCGCCGCGCGATGCGGACGCCGTCAAAGCCGCCGAAGGGGTGCATCGAGCGGCGGAGGATCCCTCGACCCAAGGCGGCAAGCGTGAGGCAGCGGAGCCACTGCCGCACGACGGAGGCCTGCAGGATCTCGGGGAGGGTGACAAGGACCTCGGCCCGGAGGAGCAGTCGTTCCTGCCGCTGGCGCCTCCAGAGGACGACCTCTATGACTCATCCAAATCTGAGGTGCTGGCAGAAAGGACGAGGGCAGCCGACTCCTGGCAGCCGGGGTCTCAGCAGCCTCCCATAAAGGCAGGCGAAAGCACGGGGAGCTCCGAGCAGAAGTCTGGGATGCCTGATGGCGCTGATGCGGTGCTCGAGAGGAGCAAGCGCAGCTCTGAGCGCGAGCCTGCGCAGACAGGCGGTGAACTGGGAAGGCCCCTTATGCAGGGTGCAGATGGCGCGAGGGCCAGGGACAGCGGGAGTTCGCGCTGGCGTGAGCAAGCGGGTGAAACCGCCCTGAACACAGACAGCAATAGGCCTGCCAGTCGGGCGGATAGCGAAGCTAGAACTGACGCGGAATTTTTCAAGTTACAGGGCACCTTGCGCGATGCGCTGAAGCAGCTCCAGAGCGACGGTGCTGAAGATGGCGTTTGGGTGATCTCACCAGATGAGGTGCGCCACGTTTTCGTCTGATGCTTCTCCCAGGGCGCAAAACAATCTGGCCAGCAGACAGCATGCATGGCGGTGTGGACACATGCACGCTTGCCAAGCCAAGTTGGGCGACTCATGGCCCTCACACGAGCATGCAGCGGACGCATGAAGTCTTCTGTGGGCCTGTCATCTTGAGCGCATGTGGTAACTGCTTTTGCAGGAATTGGGGGACGCGGCTGAGAAAGGGGACAGCAGGTCAATGCCGCCCAAGAGGGGCGATGGGGAGAGGAATGCTGAGGGCAGGCCCAGCGGTGGAAAGGATGATCTGGACAGCGGTGCAAAAAAGAGCATCGCCAGCAAGGACCAGCCAGCCGGGAAGGCAGGCGCTGACAGCAGGCAGAACCAGAACTCGGAGGCCGATGCGCCCAGGGAGCAGGGTCAGAAGACCGAGCCAGGGCAGGATGACGGGCGGGCAGAGAAGCCGGCATCGAAGCCGCATGCCTTCTCCCGCATGCTGGATCACCTCCAGATCACCAACATTCTGGATATCCCCTGCGGCGATGCACAGCAGGTGGCCAGCAAAGTCAACTCCTTCCCAACGTCTCGCCCCGAGGCCATCAGGTCACATCCAAACCCATCCGTGCATGCCCCCGAATTGTGCTGTCGCACCCTGAGATTATCAGAAGGTGAGTGCTGAGCATACCTGCACTGCTGCTCCTCTCATGGATAGCGTACCCAAGAAAGTTATGGGGGCTTCTTTTGTCCTTAGGTGCGAAGTTGTGTGGATGATGTCCATAGGTACATTGGGGTGGATGACGTGAAGGAGGCGATCAGCTCGGCAAAGAGCAAGCATGGCGACACGCCGAACTTCAGTTTCCATCAGAAAGATTATGTGCACGTAGACCTGCCAAAGGCAGACCTGCTCGTCAGCAGGGCCGCCCTCTTGGTGCGCGCCTGGCACCCGTGTCAAACCTCAGTCATGTCATGACTACAGATGAGTATCCCAGCTAGAGCGCATGCACAAAAGCAGGATCAGCACATAACTTACCGTCAGTGCTAGAGAAACCTTTAGGCAGACACGATCAACAAATTCAAACGACAAATAACACATTCACCGTGATACGGGGCCGAAGTTTCAATGCAAGGTTGATCTTCTCAGAACTGATGGTATGCGCAACGACATGTGCGGTATTGCTTGCAGCGGCCGCCCTTGCTCAAATTGGTGGACATGCTGGCGAACTTTGCACGCTCCGGCACGGAGTACGCCTTGCTGGGCTCTTTCAAGGAGCCCAAGCTGGGGTCTTCCGGCGGCGGGGATGGAACGTCGGAAGACGGCGCTGCCTTCTACCTGAGCCTACGTCATGAGCCCTTCAATTTGCTCGAGCCGTTGCACATGTTCCCTGAGCCGGAGGGGTTTGGCGCGGGTTCTGGGGAGGAGACCGGCCCGGAGGATGGCGACGCACCTGCCCGGCAGATGCTGCTGTACTACGGGGAATACCTGCGGCAGCAGGACTTTGAAGAAATGCGCGAACGGGCGGAGCTGCTCCTGTCGGAGAAAAACGAGGGCGCCGGTGCTGCATCTGGGCAAGAGCAGGCTCGAGCAACGTGGAGCGGGATCAGCTAGGCAGGGGTGGAATGCGGACACGTTGGGATCGTTTCAGAATCGGCAAGCTCTGAACTCTGATGCATGCATTCGATTTGTCACTCTATGAGGCGGTGTGCAAGGCTGCTGGCAGCCCTGGTCTGCATGGTGCGGCACCAGGCAAACTTTTCCCTAAATACTAGATTTTAGCACAAGTAGGCTAGACAATTTGGCCTACTCAAATACATGTTTGTGAAGCATGCCACCTTGAGACACACTATTGGCCACATCTGATCAGCAACAAATGTTGCATGGATTCAAGGCAGTGTTCCAAAACCCTGCTTCGTTCAACATATCAAGAGGGCAATATTTAGTATGATTAAAGATGGTATGATACGGTATATGTATTGCAAACACACTAGGGAAAGGCGTGGTCTGCAATATCCTCCTCGTGAGCACAGTCAGTCAGTCAGTCAGTCAGTCAGTCGGTTACATCTATTCCAGCCACCTCAGGCTGATCAGATGTCTGACTCTGATCGTCAGAGTCAGCGCCCAGCATCACATCCAAACATTCTGACACAAATTTGGTAACCCCAATCAAGTCAGCCTGCCAGAAGAACTGCAACATAGTAGGACACTGAAAAAGTGAAGAATACTTGTCCCTAATAGGTTGCAGGTGTGGGCACTCAAACACTAAATGTTTCTCATCCCCTAGACTGCCGGGTACAGTGCTCAAAAGAGGCAAGGCTTGAAGCCACCTTGCTGTAAATTATGGCCTACCCGGTAGTTGCAAACTGACATGTGGCTGGAGGGGGAACCTTGCCCATTCTGAGTGTTGCGTTCACGAGCTCGTGAGCGCAATAACCTCGAGTAGCAATAACCTGTATGCAATAACCTCGAGGTTATTGCATACAGACAACGCCTTACACTAGTCACTAGTGTGTTTGCAGCAACATAATTGGTAGGACCACCTTGCCAGTGCCCGGATATCACATTATTCAGCTGCAGCAATGATTGCAGAGTTGCACTGCAACTGCCAGTGTTCCGTCCCATATACTGTATATGCATCCACCGTGCAGTGACTGCATATGTAAATATGGAGCCATGCTTTCTGCCATCATGCCATCGCGGAAAAGACATGATGTGAAGCAAGGCACGCCAGGGTGATAGAATAACCTTAGAGATGACGGTTTAGACACCAGGCACAGGTGTCAAGTTCTATGAAGCGAGATCCAGTCCTCCCCAGATGTCGTCCTGGAAGATCTGTTTTAGAGGCCCAAAGGCCTGCTCCCCACGTCCGTGCATCCCTGCTGGAAATTCATCCATATCCGGGATTCCAAATTTCATAGGAGCTTCACTGCACAGTGCTGTGCAGCGAGAGGAGCTTCACTAGTGAAGCTCCTCTCGCTACACACCTACCCCAAGGATCAGGGGTCATCATCCATGGTATCGAACCGCGCTATCACCCTCACAGAGCTATAAGCCCTGCCAAGTGTTTCATGATCATCAAAAGACACGACTCAAGACATCGGATGTCTTTCCACGCATCTCAAAAAGGAGTGCTCCTGCTCACATGCTGGTGCATTTGGGTCTAGCTAGGTTCTATAGGTCCTACTATGTTGAAAATCCCTTCCTCAAGCCAGGGGGGGTTTATGAAGAGTAGTCTTTGGTAGTCTTTGGTTCCCTCTCCTCCAGCCTGGGGGTAAATCATAGAACCCCCTGCTCCAGCAATGACAGGAGTTGTTGATCTGAATGATTACTGTAATCCACTGGACCCTAAGGCGCCAGCTTGAAGTGCTATACACGGAAGCACGCTCGGTCATGATTAATGAGAGCCCCTTGTAAAACTTGCCATCAATGTTCGCTTGCCCAGATAAAATCGTGATGGGCCAAACTTCAGCTCTGCAAACTTCCACGCTCTCGAGAAACATATTGTCTCCGGGGCTGATTTCTTCAAAGCCCATTCGTTGAAAGGCTGCCAATAAGTCCGGTCCCATTCGCTCTGGCACTGCCACCATGGGATTCGGGTAGATCAAGTCTGAGTGTTGGTAAACAATTTGTCAATACAGACGTGTAAGGCTTCTGCGTTCCCAGTAACTTGCAGTGGGTGCTCATAAGGGCGATGGTACGCAAGAAGAAGAAAAGAGAAGCAGAGCAGGTGCCATGGTGCTACTATTGTGACAGAATATTCTCAGATGAGAGCACTCTCATCCAACACCAGAAGGCGAAGCACTTCAAGGTGATATTCCCAAGCATGAGCAGACAGGCATATGTTGCACGTCAAGGGTCGTGCATCAGGACACTGCTCGCATACATAAATTCTGATAACGTCCCCAATTTTGGATGGCGGGCCAGTATACCATGATCCCAACTCAGTCCTTGTACAACTGTGTTCCTTGCAGTGCACCACATGCCACAGGAAGCTGACCAGCGCCAGTGGCCTGCGGGTGCATTGCCATCAGGTGCACCGATTCACTCTTGACAAGTGCGCACAGCTCTTACCTGCCATGAGTGTACAAAATCTGGCGGTCATGACCTGCTATTCTTGCAGAGCCCGCCATCCTGGGCTGGTCAGGCAACAGCATGTCATGCCCTGTGCTGGCTGCGCAGAGTCCCTGCTGCCATACCTGGCAAGGACAGCATAGATCTGGAGGTGTTTGGCATGTCCGGAGTGCCAGAGGGAGCCAGCCCAGGAATGCTCACCCCGGAAGGTGACACATTCTGCCCTTTTCAAGCTGGATTGCACCCCAAACCACCTCAGAGCGGTGCAAATACTGAGCACCGTGCCCACGGTTGATTGGATCTGGCAAGCCCATCAAGGGGCAGGATCGCGGCAGCCTTTACCTGCAGCTTGTCTGCAGACGCACCTAGGGATAGCGTGTAATGATAATAGTGGATGAATGTTGCGGAGTGAGGAGGCGCAAGCAAGCGTACCTGAATGACGTCCGCGTCATTGTGGTTCCCACAAATATATGAGCCGGTGGAGGCGGCATCCATCTTGCGTGCTACTGAGCTGCGTGACAAAGTGCCACACAATATTTTTGGTTGTTTGTCTTGTTTGTTTCATTAAATTCTGTCGGTGCAGAGGATGAGCCCGCCAGCAAGGCGGCCAAAGTGGATGCACAGGGTCCCATGGTACCGCTGCAGTCGCCGCAGCCGCCCTACCCACCCTTCAACGGCGGGCCGCCGATCATGTGCGCCCAAAATGCAACCCTTAGAAGAATCCCTGATGGCTTTGAATACCTGCTGTTGGAATCCCAGCCTCGCTTAATCCCGCGGAGGAAAGCTTAGGCTCTTAAGGGCGGTTTAACAAGCTATCTAGTACCTAGGTACCAAGCTATCCAGGTATTTTTTTCAACGCTGAAGAGGCAGCAACAAAGGGAAAGATGAAGTCTTGGTATTCTGGTAGCCCAAAATGCCGCAAGAGCATTTCTATACCAGTTTCTTGTTTTGGAGGTGGGGACGAGGCAGCACTCAAGTGGGTCTTGCCTGGGTCCTGGAGAGTCCGATGTAGGGCAAATACTGCGGCAGCACCAAACGCACCGGAAGGCAGCCCAACAGTTTTGGCTTGCAAGGCGCTGATCGGTGAATTGAGGAGCCATGCTCGAATTTGTCTATGTCAGGCTCAAAGGGCTCTGTTCCTCTCGAATCGCACTTTCAAGACCGGTACTGAAGACAGGTATCGAGGCTCTGCGGGTGATGTTGCTGTGTTGCCTCGTCTCAGGCCGCCGCGACCGCTGCTGCCGCCACCCATGCGGCCGCCGCTGATGGCGACACCGGGGTTCCCTTTTGGGATCCCCCCCTCTGCCGGCCACCCAGGCCCCTACCCGGGAGTGGCCCCCCCCTGGCCGCCGCCGCCCTTCCTGCACGGCCTGCCTCCGCGGCCGACAGGTGCGCCACAGCTGCTGCTCCTCTAATAATGCATGCATACGGTGGTAATCAACCTAAAACCCCCCACTTTCAAATATCTCGTTTATACAAGGTCCCGCAGGGCTTTTCCGCACGCTGAAAACTTATCATTTGTAATCTCGCAACCCGGAAATTGGCCCCCTTCACTAGGAAGACGGGTTTCTGGGCTGCAACTTGTTGACTCATGTTCCCGCAGGCAACTTTCGGCACCGCAAAGACCTATTATTGAAGCATCCTGCAGGCTTGATAATAAGATTAAATTTTGGGGTTTAGGATGAGTACACCAGTGATGTCTCAGGCACACCAAGGCCAGAGGCCGCAAAGTGTGCATCCACTTTAGGTGGGCCAACCCTGGTCTGCAGCCTCAAAGACATGCATGCATACATGCTATTGCTGTGTTCCCGGAGCCGCCACATGCGCAAGAATCCCAGTGCCTGCCTTTGTGCGGGAGCCATTCCGGGAGCTTGGGAAACATGCAATTGTCTGCGCTTATGAGACATCCGTGCCGCAATACAGCATTCCGAGGCAGGAGTCATGCGTGCTGACTAAGGCTTTGTAGAATGGTTAGCTGAGCCACGGAAAGATTTCTACAATACGGGTGCTTAGGGTTTAAGGGGAATATGACTTCAGGGTTTAGGGAAGGGATCTTTATAGCAATATTTTTTTCACGGGGAATGCAATGGCGGATTCAGGGTCAACAAAGGGTCGAAATTCTATATTTAGGTTTGAGATCCATGACAGAGAAAAGTATTGTAAGACTGTTTTCTCCGCCTGCTGAGCAGCAGCACGATGTGTGATTGCAGGGCCCCTGCAGCAAGTGCCGGCCTTTCCGATTGGCTCGGCACATGCTGCCAGCTCGCCGGCGCCGCTCTTCCCCATAGCAACAGGTGCCGAGACTCCTGCCTCACAAGGTAGGTGACTCACAACAAGCTGCGGCTTCTTTAAAATCCCCCTGTGCATCTCAATAAAGTGAATGAGCCAGGGACAGAGCAGTGCTAATCCACCCTTGGCAAGGAAAAAAGTAGTCCCCATAGAATGTTGCTTCATCCGCTGCATATGATTTTACATATTCTATGGACCAGGAAGGCGGCACGCGCATCACACGGGATGTTGAATGAAGCAACCCATGTCCAGGGTTGAAGACATGGTGATACTGAGAGTGGTGCACGGTATTACCATTTTCCTGCCAGAGGCAAGGTGCAGCAGGTTGCAGGTACACTGTCTGCTTTTGAGACGCAGATGCTCGTCATGCTTATATGAGCAGGGCTTTGCTTCAGTGTGCATCAAGGTCTCGTTAGCATCGGCGCGGTAATTGGCCCCTGGTAAAAGTTGCAGAACTTGGCCCCGGCTATAAATACTGAGCACCGTGCCCACGGTTGATTGGGGCTTGCTTGGATCTGGCGAGTCCATCAATGGGGCAGGATTATGGCAGCCTGTGACTGCAGCTTGTCTGCAGGACGCACCTTGTCTCTTGGCAGGAAAAGCGTGCAGCACTAGTAGTTTGGAAATGTGGGGGCAGATGCAGCACCCAGGCACATGCCGGCATGCTGCATCCTGTCTTTCTCCCACATGCTCTAGAAAAATGTTCAGCAGGTCAGGCTGGCACCTTGAGATGCAGTGAATATTGCGGCCCTTCCTCTCCTATTTTCTGGTGCTCGCTCTTGCGCAAGCAGACTGCGATTCCACACAACACTCCAAGGCTTGTCGGCTCTGTTGCTCAGAGCCATGTAGTGTAGGGTTTAGGGGTTTTAGGGTGTTGACGTAGGGCAAAGTCCTAAAATCCTCAGGAATATATTCATAATTATTACAAGTTGAGAACGCATCGCCGGTGCAGGGCCGGTGAATCTTGAAGTCAGCGCAAGTGCGCGCAGCGTGCCGGACACTGAGCAACCGCCGGGCTTGACACCTGTTGACCAGCATCACTCTCCAGCCGCACCACTCATCTCCCAACCCAGCAGCATTGATGGGGTCTCTACTCATGACATCTCTGCAGTAAGTCCAAACTCATCAATGTTGAACAATTGTGGGAGAGTCAGTTGATAGAATGTATACCAGCATGTACACTAAAATTTAGTCATGAAGAAGCTATCAAATTCGGCAAACAATCATCTCAAGCCTTCTTCCTCACCGCATGTCAGGGGTCACTAAGATACCACAACTACTAAGGACCCTCTGTGCACATCTCAAGTTGCTCGTGAAAGGCAGGAAAGAATGCAGGGCCTTGTCCCTTTCAAACGATAGGGAGGGGCCTGATGTGTGATCAAGAGACTCTGTTGTGCTGCCATACAGGGTGGGATTATTTACAATTTGTGACCTGTGGGAAATCACCTGAGCCCTGTTGAACGCAGGAGGAATTGCGCGCTCGGCATCCCAGATACACTGCGAGATTGTCTGTGCCCCAAACCTGAAGCTGAGAAGTTGCATGTGGCACCGTTGAGGCACCTGCGTCTGGGCCAGTCCTGTGTTTTGGATTTGCTTGGGAGGGGTTGCTGAAATAAGAGAAGAGAGATGCAAGAACATACAATGCAGTGCGAGTGCCAAAGTAGGGAAAAAGGGCTGCCTCGCGGTGTGTATGCTGTGTCAGTGCTGTGCTAGTATAGTGTACACCTCCGGAGCATGACAAACCATGTTGCAAACCACATTGGATTGTAAGCTTGTCTCTCGTTGTCTAGTAGATTCTTGGGTTGCCATCTGCATGCCCAAGAGGTGGTTGCAAATTGTGCAGATCTTGAACTTGCTTTCAAGTTGAGTTTGCTGGTCAAAGAATGTGTTTCCGGATACTTGCCTGCATTGTAATGCGCATTACAAGCGCCTCTATGATGTGATGTCTGAGATACACACATTTCTTACTGCATATTTAGTCAGCGTCCCCATAATGATTGCCCATGGCCAGTTGTTCTCTGGGTGAAAGACTGTGCTCAAAAAGTAGATTTCTAGACTGCTTCACACGGCATTAAATGCCAGCAACGATGGAAATCATAGCTAAAGTCATTATTTGATTTTGTAAATCCTCAATTTCCTTTACACCCAGCATAAATATTGCAGAAGCCCCATACTGAGTCCTGCCATATGACCTGACTTGATTCAGGGAGATACGGTATTTGCATGGCATCCCACATACACCCTACATGGTTGGCCATGGTCTGCTCTTTGACGTGGGAGAGCTGCTCAAAATGAATCCTTTGTGCAATTGCCTGGAGAAACTTGAACTTCATCCAAGTTAAGCTGCAAGCAAACAGCACTGGCACTGACTAGAAGCAGTCAGCACAAGCACAACCGGTCACTCCGGCCACCTTTATCACAGCCCTACCAGGAACTTCCCTGCCGAATATGAAGCTGCGCACAAGGGGCAATATACATACCCAATTCAGTAAGCCTTGCTGCCCGCCCTTCGTGAGTGGTGGCCATGCAGGGGCTTCAGGGCATTGCTACACCGTCATATCCAATATTGGCGCCTCCATGGAAATGCGCATTCCACCAGACACTCAGCACATGCGCCAGACAATTAGCATGCCCGCTAATCATCGCCCCTGCGCTGTGCTGCCCCTCAGGTGTGAAATTTATCACCCCTGCACAATGCTAGGGATTACCAAATCTGGATTAGTAATCCACAACAAGTGTGTCTTTATTACCCCTGCGCTGTGCTGCCCCTCAGGTGTGCTTCCCCAGCTCGACTTTTTTGGCAAATCGGGCGCCGGTGTGAACCAGACCGTCCACAATACCAGCCACAGTGAAGACACCTCCAATGATGGCGCAAGTCGTTGTCACAAAATGGTACCTGCGCCCCAAAGAACACATGCTTTAGATGATTAGTCCGCCCAGTCTAGAGGAGTGCCTAAGAAAGGTGGGACAGTCATGTTATGGCCTGCCCAGATGAAAATCGAGCTGCAAAAACAGGGGCTGGGGAGCTAAAAACAACAGCAAACTCAAAGATAGCTGGAAGTGAGAGACTAGTAATTGCTCTAGCAAGTGCCTACGTGCACACCACTCAACTTTCTTGCGGCACAGCTGGGAACAAAGTCCTGCTCCTCAGGCAGCAATATCCTATGGAGACTGTTTGAGGAACTGTGGTCAAGTCGACACTTTGTGAATGCGAGTCTGCAATCCACTCTTGCTTATTCTTGCGTTCTGTTCCTTTCAATCTGCCTGCCTACAGTTTGAACAAGTCTCACATTGTCACCCTGGCTGGCTGTGCAGCAGAAGGGACCAAGGGACTAAACAAGTGGCGCCTGCAGCGGCCGCAGGCCAATCGACCCTGATGGTTGTTTTGCTGACCCCCCCTGGTTTCATTCAGCACCCCATCTCTCAGGGAAGTTACTTCCACTAAGCCAAGCAACCACAAAGGCAAACCGACTTGAAGACAATTCGCCAACAAAGGGGTGCCAGCGAGACACAATGGCTGCTTTGCTGCTGATATGACATAAAACTGCTCGGAAACTTTCCGAGGCCGGGCACTGTTAAGCTCTGTGCTCATTTCTTCCAGCACTGTCCATGCATGGGAGTATAAATCGACCTGCAGCAGATGGCAAGGCTACAGCAACAGGACCCATGACCAGCAACGTCGTCTGCAGTTAATTCTCCAGAGCAAAGGTCCCGGCCGCAGCTTGACACCACAAGAAGAAAGCAAAGATCGGGAGAAAATGGTGAGTCATCGCTTACTCACCATGCGCGCCGCTTCTCGCTGACGAGGATCTGGATGGGCGACAGGTCATATGTGAACTTGGCGGCAGGAATGTCGGCGGTGTCATACGTGTGACTATGCACCTGCGCAGCCATGGCTCTGCTAAGATAATGCATGAAAGCCAATGTGGCTTTGGAAATTTCTTCAAGTAAACTTTCTGAAGCCACAATTGACAGAAAGATGGGATTTTGAAGAGAAATTTGGCTCAAATGGGTGGTCTTGGGGCATTCTGGCTGAAAAGGGCAAAATGCGCTTCCTCGTATGTGAATTACTTATTCAAAGCCATTTTGTGGTTTCTACAGGAATATACACAAGCCTCTTCAAGGCCACAAATGTGCCCCCTTTCATTGTTAAAAGCCACATCGGCTCTTAAAAGCCACTAAAAGAAACACTGTGCGCAGCAGGAGCGCACGCGTTCTGGCATTCATCTCGATACTGACGTGCCCTGAGCATTCCTGAATTACAGTGCCGCCCTTCACTTTGGAGGATCTGGCATAGAACACCATGCTCAGCCTTCATGCTAGGTCAGCCTACGCGTCACTCTTCAGCAAGTCTCTCCCAGACCAAGCATGCGGATCTGGCATTAGTCACCTCGCGCCACTGCCAAATTGGTGGTTCATTTAAAATTACAGTACCCAGCAAGTCCTTCTCAGGGCCTGCATTGCGCGTGCGCGCTTGTCGTCTCTTGCTTGGCAGAGACCCCAATTGACTTGCGCTAGCCTCAGCAAAGACCCTTGGCTGCCCGGGCAAGACTTTCTCATGTCACTGGGCATTCCCAGGGATGTCAGATCGGCCTAGTGAATGTGGCAGGCCATGTGGGCAGCTGATCTGGAGGGACCAGAACCCGGTCGCACAATCCAGAGGCAAAGAGCGGAACTCCCTGGGATGTCAAAACCTTAGCCAGACTGATGTGCATAAACTCTCGCAAACAAACTACGGCTGTAGCTGCGTCCTGCTGTCACACAAGCATATAGAGCGTGCCAATGCCTGGGAGGGCCATTATTCGTTCTTGTTGTCTCAACAGGGCCCCATCTGACCTGCACTAGATTGCAGAGAAGGAGGCCTAGCAGGCTGTCCAAGAGGCCTTTGCTTTGAGAACAGGCTTTGCCAAACCTGGCCCCCGGGAAAGACGCAGGTGCATCAAAGAGAGACCGACAGGGCGGAGGCTGCAGCGTACCGTGTACTCGTAGGCATCATAGCTGAGCTCTGGGCGGTGCTTGGATGGCTCAATCGTTGTCAGGACCACCTGCAAAATGCCAGGCAAGGAATGTGCACAAGTCCACGTGAATGATTCACATAACGCCGATGACACAAGTTGGTGCGGCAGCGCAACGTTGAGGTAAGAACTACTGAGCACCGTGCCAATGGTTGATTGAGTCTTGCTTGGATCTGGCGAGTCCAACAAGGGGGAGGATTGTGGCAGTCTTCACATGCAGGTTGTCTGCAGGCTCACCCTGCCTCTGACAGGAAGCGCATGTAACAAGTCCCCCCAATCTCACTCCATCGCGCTTGGCATTACCAGCCTTCACCAGGAATATGACCAGATTTATACCGTATCTAGAACGCGCCCCGTGATATTGTTGCATTTTTGTAGTTTGGGGGGGGGCATTATAAGGAATGATAACAATAATACTAACATCGCCAAAGGCGGCGCACCTGCATGTAATGCTCGAAGGTGGCCTTGGCGGCGCGTGAGAAGAAGTCCTGCCCTGCCAGCTTGTCCGCCCAGTCATTGCTGAGCCCCGCCGGGTGAAGCTTTGCCAGTGACTGTACGGACACGTCAGACATCTGCTCAGCCAGTGACAGATATACCTCAAGGCCTGGGAGCTCCTTCTAGACATCGTGTCATCTTGTGCCACACAGATCCACTCAGTGGAAAGTGATCTGTCCTATCGCCGTTGACTTATGACCGGGTGTGCGATCGCTCGACAAGCCCGATCCAATGGAGCAAGCTCCTGGTCATAAAGATGTTAGGGAGACCCCTCAATTTTGCCTTGAAATGAACCCCGCACCGCCGGGGGTGCGGGGTTGAGAGTGACCCCTCTTTAGAGTGCCAAATTTTCAAAGGAATGCAGACACATGAGATTTTTGTGATATGAAGATGGGCAGTTACAGACTGCCCAGCCTGGCACACGACCAATGAGCCTCAGGTGGCTCCCAAATGATCTCTGAAATGTAATGGTAATAATAAGTAGCGTTGAAGCTATGGAGAAACAGCAAGCCCCCACCTGTTGTCTCCGCGGCGAGGGCTTGTTGCCAAAATAGAGATAGTTGACGACGTGGCTCATGTTCATGGCCTGGTAGTCAAAGGAGTGGCCGGGCGACTTGGCCAGAAAATGCAGTGCCCCCGGCACCTTCTTGACCAGCACAAAGCCTGACAGAGCGCACCCACTCGTCTTGGCCATCCGGGTCACGCCTCTGCGCAGGCGCCAGAAGACTAGTCAGGGTTGCGCCATCCATGACCCTTCTCTTTCACCTCATCTGCGCTGCCGCGCAGGGGGACAGCCAACCTTATGCTGATGCCAAGGCACAGGCCGAAAAAACGGGGTAATTGGCTCTTGTATGACAGTGAGGAGTGGGGTGGGCACAAGCAAGGCTGGCTGTCCAGTTTGGCAGCAAAAGGATCCGCAGATCCCTCGTCTGTGTTCCTGCCTTTGCAATACATCACTTGTGGTGACTTGTGTATCTTTACGCAGCCCTGGCAATGACCAGGTCCCCAGGCACGCCAGAGTGGTGGCTCTGCAACCTGCCAAGCAGCCGCCAACAATCTAGACGCTGCTGACATTGCATTCATGCATGCTTCTGGCAGCTTCCTTTCATGATCCACATCTCTGGCTAAACCCCAACCCCCAAGTCTTCGGACGCCCGGCAGAGGCCTTCCCCTTTGCAACCCACATCGTACCAGAGAGACCACAACATCACACGCAAAGCCGATGCGACTTGTGGGAGTGGCCTGTTTGAATGGGGGGCTCGCCTGATATAGTGGTGCGGCTGGCCGGCAGACGGCGCCAGGTTGTCGGCGAACGCCAGCAGGGAGGCCTGGGTGCGGTCCCCCCGGTATGACTCATGCTCCTTCACTCCATGCACGTTCACCTCGTCATGGCCTGCCCAGAACCCCAAAGGTGCCTTCAAGCAGTGTTCAGACAGCCAGCAGGGCGGTCTACTGGAGCAAACTAGACAGCTGCGTGTGTCGACACCAGGACAAGGTCTCTGAACCTGCTGCAGAGTGAGCGCATATAGGCTGGCGGCTCCTGCCGTTTATGCAACGGGGAAGCAGCAATGCTGAAGAAGAGGGGCCCGACAAATCCCTTTTCCCCTTTTCCCCTTCTCCCTCCGTCTCTTTGCGAGAACGTGAGCTGGCCTTGAGAGGCTTAGACCGCGAGGACAGCTGAGGAGAAGGCCAAGGAAGAGGAGAGGATATGGAAGGGAATCTGCTAAAGCAGTGAAGAGCAGGATGCAGACTCAGGCTGCAGAATGAAGGGGGGCGAATGCAAAGCCACGGAGCCATAAATGCACAAAAAAAGGCAGAGCAAATGCTACGATGGGTCCCCCACCTGAGCGGAACACCCGGATGGAAGGGAAGCCCGTAATCTGGTGCTCCCTGCACAAGTCCACCTCCGTGGTGCAGTCGACCTGGCAGGCACAGTCAGCCTTTACTTGCGCAAAAACCCAACAAAGACAAAGCTGAAAGAAGCAGTCATTCTTAGTCGGCCGAATAGATAATCGAGACTGCCTTCCTGGAGAAGCAATGCTCACCACCATATGTGAAAGTGAAAATAATGGGGGCGTGAAAGGATCCTGAAATCATGGCGAAAAGGCAAAATGTCCCAGCAAAATGAGCACTTTCTAGAGTGCACCCCTCCTTAAGTAGAACACCCTCCATGCACACCAGGTATATATTGGCAGACAGCTTCAGCAGCTGTTCACATCCTTAGCCCCCAGTCCAGGTCAGCCCACACGTCACTCTGCTGCAGCCCTCCTCATATCGGGCATGTTTGCCACTCGTTTATTTGCAATTAGCTAGCTCAGCCGAGGAGAAGCCCGTCTGGCCAGTGTGAGCTCACCGTGTTCTGACACCAGATATACGTTCCAGTGACCCAGATATATATATTCCCACTTCCTTCTTAGGGCATGAAATGGTCTTTCTGGGCTCAATGCCTCCTGACCAGTGCATCACAGTGTCATGTGCGAAGATGTCCCACCTTGGCGAATCGGATCCTGCCATCAGCGTCGGGGTACTTGGTGTGAACCTCCTGAGTCACTGCCTCCCATGTCGGCTCCAGCCGCTGGCACCAGGGGCACCAGGGAGCATAGAAATTAACCACCACTGCGCCATGCAAACATGACATCAGTGCTTTCTTGCCGGCACGCAACCAACAACACAGAGGAACCAAGTGGCGGCAACCCGCAGCAGCCATGAGGCCAAGCAACCCTGATGAGGCTTTTGCTGATCACCCCTGGTTTGGTACATCACCCCATCTCTCAGGGGCATTGATTATATATATTTTACCAAGCCTAGTTGAAACAAATGCAAGTTGGCTTTCGTCAATTGGCCAATGGGAAATGCTCTGCATGGATACCTTGCTGCTGTTGGAATGAGAGTCTGACTGCCATTCATGATCAAGACCGGGCCCTAGAAATTCCTCTCTCTTGCCCGCTGGCCAGGCCTGTTTTTACTGCATGTGCCAGCTGCATGCCAAAAGTCCCCACTGTGCTTCTGGATCTAGGATGCATGCTTCCACAGAGCTCAGGTCTGGGGTGCTGCGGGTTCATCCAGTGCACTTCAGGTCAGGGTCCAAAATCCTGGCCATATATGGTGAGTGTGTCCCACCGGGATCGCATGCAGATGTCAAGCCATGTGAGAGTATTGTATTTGTGAGGGGTTATCGTACCAATAGAGTAGGCTTCAAGCGTCGCCTTAAAACTATCCTTGCTGAGAGGAAGCGCAAAGTCCTGTGCTGCGGCCTCTTTCTGCAAAGGCACCATTTGTCTTGTTAGTCAATAAATACACTCTTGCAGGATATTTCTAGACAGCAATCTGGCGTTATGGCAAACAAGCGTCCAATGGTACGCTGCCTCAGCATGCATCGATCAAAATATCTGCAACATCGAGGGCTTGCACATGGGAAGCAAGAGGATTGCTTGTGTTCGAAAAATTGTCGGTAGATCTGATTAACAAGTTCTGCATGTCAGACACTGAGCGACAGCACCATTTAGATGGAGACTGCTTAATTTGCTGTGAAGGCAATTGAAAACCCAATCATCAAGCAAAAACTGGCAGGAAATCGAGCTTCTGCGTAGTCAGGAGAGTAGGTCACACACCGAGGGCTCATCGTACTTGATGTCTACGTTGCTGAGGTCGTCATGTACATAGTAACCTGCCCTCTGTCCGTCTTCATCGATCGGCAGTTTCCTGATCGTCTTCGTTAGGTTCATCCGTTTCTGCATGCAGCATTTCCTGCTATCAAATGTTCATGCTGCAGATGAGTGTTTTGCATGCTGCTGACAAAATACCTCTTGGCAAGGGTGGTATTGTGCCTGCTTCCTCATCATTTCCATGGATCGTGCAGGCAGCAACAGCATGCAGCAAGGAAACTCAGTCAATGAGGAGCACGTCAGAAGCCCTGGCTCAACGAAAATTGCGCTCGCTAGGAAGCTTCTCACCGTGCCAAGCGTGTCACTGACATCCAGAGTTGCAAACTCGCACGACAGTGAAGGGAAGCTGATGTTAAAATTGATTCGCAACAGGTCGCCATGTGCACTTCTGTCCACAATGAGCTCCTCCTTGGTCTCAATTGCCAGGAAACTGCTGAGCTCCTGGGCATCAAGAGACATACAATCATGTTGGCACAAGGAAAATTTCTTTTGGCAACCTGTACACCGGGCTTTGGGGCATTTTATGCACGCTGGGCACATCTTTGACGAGCCGTGTAAGCTCACCGCTGTTAGGAGCACCACAATGGTGAACGCAGCAACTAATGATATGCCAGCTCCTGCCAAAGTAGCTTCTGTAAGGTCACTGCACACCACAGAGGCAAAGCGTGATGCATCTGGACACACAATTGATCGTATCTGCAGTCAGCTGAACGCAATAGACATTTTATGCACATGTCTGGCAGAGTATGGATAATTATGAACACAATTTGTGGAAGGTTCTTGTCAGAATTGGAAATTTCCTTCTGATGATCAGGAGTGATGTCATTGAAGCGCCCTCGATTTATACAATGCAAGCGCAGGAAATGTTGTGAACACGAAAGCCAGAAAATCTTTTATGTGCATGATTTTGGGGGCTTATTGTAGCCTCACTTGGGAATCTTCCGGTAGAAATCCACACTCCGCAGCTTTTGCAATACTCTTGCCATTGCAGATCGGTTCCTAGTTCCCGATCCAGTCACGAGCTAAGAACTTGTACACATTTTGACTCCTCGGAGCGAAAATACCATTGACTTGCTCTTCAATAGAGTATGTGAGGCTCAATAGAGTATGTGAGGCTGTGCCTCGATCAGGAATGCAATTTTAAAGCAGGCGTTGCAGAGGAACAGAGTTTGAATACTCTCCAGGTTAAAGTGTTAATGCGAAATAAGATCCGTTGAGCAGGAAACAAACACGAGCCAAAGAAGAGAGGCTTTTGTTCCACACATGAGGAGCGTATCCTTTCACTTTCTTTCGAGGGAAGTATTGTTAGTCACCGATCACCTCATCGGCAGCTGTGAGCCGCCTTGGAGTAGAGCTGCAAACAGCAGACAAGAGCGAGGACTTTCTGGCACAGGAGCGGCGCTATGGCTCCCAAATTTGACCCCTCGCAGCTTGTCGAGGTCTACGTGAGGGCCACAGGCGGTGAAGTGGGCGCAGCCTCATCTCTGGCACCTAAGATCGGTCCTCTGGGTCTCTCCCCAAAGAAGGCATGAGTCTGCTTCTCTTGATCCAGTCTTTTTTGTATTTTTTGCATGTTCCAACAGGGCTATATTGATGACGGTAAGCTTCCTGTATGTGAGAAGCCAGGCCTGGTTGTGCACTGCTCACCTGTAAGCGAGAGACAGACATGACTCGACTAGGATTTCAGAAGTCGATGAAAGTGATCATCACTTATATTTGCATGTATTATTGCGCGATCGCATACCTCATCGCCCAGTCTGCAAGTTGTCTGACCTGTGACAGCAGTCATCTGATGTTTGAGGTTGCCTGGCTTCAGATCGGTGAGGACATCGCAAAGGAGACAGCAAAGGAATGGAAGGGACTCAGAGTAACGGTGAAGCTCAGCGTGCAGAACAGGATAGCCAAGGTGTCTGTCATCCCCTCAGCAGGAGCCCTGGTCATCAAGGCCCTTAAGGAGCCCATCAGGGATCGCAAGAAGGTGAGCAGATCTTGTCATTTCTGACAGCCTCACCAAGGCTGTTTCCGTGGGATCACGCCAGACCTCAATACATTGGGGGTCCACCCATGCAGAGGGACCCGTCCTATGGGGAACAGTACTGCTGGGCAGGGCATGAACACCTGTACCAATCTGGCCTGTTGGCCTATCCTGGAGCTTCTGGCCGCCTTACGCTGAGCCAAGGGAGAGAAATATCTGGCTGGGATAGACTGGGGCTTGCTGATGAGGCTCTGAGGCCTTTGTGTCAAAGGCCAGAAGTCTGGCAGACAGTGCCGTGAGTCTTGCAACCTGCGAGTGCATGCGCTGAGCGTGTGTTGTTGTTGCGCGCGTGCAGGAGAAGAACATCAAGCACAGCGGCAACCTGGAGCTGGACGAGGTGATCGAGATCGCGCGCGTCATGCGCGACCGCAGCTGCGCGCGCAAGCTGGCAGGCACAGTCAAGGAAATCCTGGGCACCTGCGTCAGCGTCGGCTGCACCGTCGACCACGAGGACCCCAGGGAAATCCAGAGCAAGGTGGGAGCCCGCCTCTTTCTCCTGCGCCTTGCCTAATGCAACAGCAGTCAAATACTTGTGGTGCTGCACCCTCAGCAGCCCTGTAATTCTCCAGTGATGACATTGATGTGTAATTTGCACACCCAATTGAGTCTCCAGTGATCACCTTGTTGTCTACCTTACACCCATTCGAGTCTCCAGGTTTCCCTTGCCAGGCAGGCGGAGCAGTGAATGCTAGTGTGTCTGCAATGTGGTGGCCAGATGATGAACCTTTTTAGACCAGCGATGGATAGATGCTTCTGGCTAGAGGTGACCTGCAGCAGTGCTGTCTCAGTGGCAGTGGCAGTGGTGCAGCAGCTGACTGGCTTTGTGGTGGTGTTGCAGATTGATGAGGGCGAGGTGGACATTCCTGAGGAGTGATGCCGCTCCCGGGGGAAGCAAATAGTGTGTGTTAGTGTGTCTTGCTCCTGTTTTCAGCCTTCGTGTCGAGGCACACATAGCCAATCTCACAGCATGCCTGGTGACGTGTGCCCAGTCTCTATCATAGATGCCATGATGGGCGACTACGCAAGACGGGCAGGCATGTAAGCGCTGATTGATCTCGGTGCAGCCATGGTTCAATGAACCCCAGAGTAATACAATTGTCAAGAGGTCAAGGGTGAAACCGCTCATCGTGTGACGGAGCAAAGTTTGGCTGCCAGTGCTGCTCTCACTGATTGGCTGATACTGCCACGTAGCACGCGATCATCGTATGATAATGACTTCAACTTAGAATGGTGCTTAGATGAGTTCGACCAGAGGGTTGGCATCGTCATCAGCAGATTGCATGCAGTGGATGATAATAAGATCGAGGCCGCTTGGGACCTTGGATTAGAGGAGAGCTGAGCTTACACTACAGTAGCCGGACGCGTAGGCTTGCAGTGCACCCACTGTGGCACACTAGTACTGTGGCAGGCATACAATTCGAAGACATGATCATGATCATGTATGAACTCGAAGCTTACGAGGCATGACCTATTTCCAATGAAACATCCATGAGCCTTGACACTGCGAGGCCTTGCCATTCCTATTTTAATCACATGGACTTTGTGGCTGTTGGTGGCTGTTGGCGACCAGTGAAAATGTTGGTCAGTGACCGCTCGCAACTGCATGGGTTTTTCACAACGCCCTGGTTTCAGGGGAGTTCGCAACCCTAAAATCGGGTGAGCCATAGCAGCCGCTCCTCTAACCTAGGAAGAACGAGACAAAGGAGAACCGACGTGCTGCTGGACGGACGGGCGGTCGTTCGTGGGGTAAGCAGGGGTGAAGCAGCCGGATTGAGGGAATGCGGGGAGCCGAGGAGAGAGTGCTTCCTGGGGATCAGTTTGTTGCCTCCTTGGAAAGGTGGAACGACAAACGCTGCTCCGCATGAAGATTGCGGCCGGATACTCTTCAAGGTAATGCAATTCAAAAGGTTCTTGAGGCTTCTATTGGCGCTGCCATGCTAGAGAGCTTATGGGAGAAGGGGCATCACGGCCTTCATCGCCATCCGGGCGCACGACTTGTCCTGCTCGATGGTTCTATGCTGTTGTATGTTTAGGAAAGATTCCTTTGATTGAGAATAGCTGTGGCTTGATTGCATCAAATTGCCACAGGAAGGCGATGCTTCCCGCTTGGCCCTTGAAGAGCCTTCTTCATCACACTAACCGGGAGGAAGGCTGCGTACTACATACACGCAAAATCGGGCATCAATAAATCCCGTTGGGCCTTTCAGCCATCCCAACGGGGATTCTTGTGCAGACTGGCAGGTTTTGGAACAATTGTGGCCTGATCAGCCCTCTGCATCACCGCCTCCAGGTATTTTATTCACCTTTGGTCATGCTCCGATTGCCGTGCATTATTCTCAAAACAATGCTTGAGCAGACTTCTCCCTGCCTCGGATGCGTTACCGCATCGAACGGGCACCTCTGTCGTAACCCAGTCATTTTGGATGTGACCTGCAGAGCAAGGCTGCTGCCTTGTCTGGGTGCAGGGGAGGCAGCCCGACGAGATGGACAGCGATCCCTTCACCGCCAATGCGACCAGCCGCATGTCCTCTGATTTCCGCTCTGCTGTCTCCACATCGCCTCTGGAGCATAGCCTTCACCACGCTGGCCACCTGGAGCGAGCCTGCAGTGCGTCCCATAGCTCCTCAACTTCCAGGAAACCTGACAGCAACGCAGTATTTGCTGGATCATGGCATGGAGCCGAGTGCGGAGAGGCACTGTCCGATCATTCCAGGCAGTGGATAGCGAGAGCGCAGATATCATTTCAGCGCAGATACTCCCCTCAAAGCACCTGGCGTCAGTATCCCAGATTGGTGTTAGTCAAAGCTGTGAAGGTGTATTTATTCTGTCCACGTGAGCCACTTGTGGCCACTTCATCACCTTGCCTCTTTACAGGCCCCTTCTGGATGTTTGTGCCGTGCCTCCGTACCTCCGTGCCCCTGGCAGGTTGTATATAATAGTGGGGAGTGCCTATTCCGACCACACTCAGGCAATCCTATCACAGTACAAACAAATTACATAACTGGCAAGGTAGTGCGTGTACGAATTAAGCATTACAGCATGCGCTGATGGTCAGCGTGCTAGTGTATCTCGAGTTGTTTTATTAAGTGTACCTGAGACCCCGTCTATAGAGTGGGGGCAGGGCACCCCTCCACACCACTCAGCACTGACTGGTCTGCCTAGTCAGATATGCTGAGCAGGCGATCTAGACTAGGACAAGTCGATGGATATTTGTAATGTGGAGGGCATGTAGTCTCCCCATGCCCTACAGTATTTCATGATTGCACGGCTGTCCTGGCAGCTGAAGGACTGGCATGTGCGCACAGGTGCGGGCATGACGTCCACGGTGTCGGCAAAACGCCAGCGCAGCACCGAGGCAGTCGGCGTGCCTATTCTGGACGAGGTTTATCCTGTCTGGCTGGAGGCGGCCCCCGGCGAAAGGTGGGTGCAGATACCCCACAGCCGTCAGTGTGAGTCATTGTGCAGGGAGGGGACCATCGCCCTCCTCGGCAATGATGACAGCCTCAAGTCTGTGTTGCAGCGTTTGCCGATTTCAGCAACACCGACAAGTAATGTTGAGGGTTGTGAGAAATGCGGAGTAGACTTGCAGTGGTACTCTGTCACGCAGTGCCTGCGAGCTGGGCTGTATGTGCGTTGCCGGCCCGAGAGACATCCTTACAGGTCTTTTAGATTCGCGAGCACTGCAGCAAAATCTCAACCTGAGCAGATGGAGTGCTTCCAATGAGATGCGCACAGCAAAACTCAGTCCGATGAAGGGACACCAAAGAAAGCAGGGTTGCACCGGCAGTAGTGCTTCAGTCCTCGTACTGGGTGGACGTACTGACGTACGGTGCTAGCAAATCTGGGTGCTCAGGGCCTTCTAGTACTTCAATACTCCGCATGTTGCGGCGTTCAGGTGCAACCATGAAAGAAAGGGGCATCAAAAAGGTTTGAACCGGTGCTTCATCCGCATGCAGCTGAGCAGATGAAGAGATGCCGATGAGATGTGTCAGCCGCACAGCGAAATTCGGTCAATTGAAGGGACAGCAAAGAGAGGGACACCAAAAATGATTTAGGCGGTGTCTCATCCAAATGCAGTTGAGCAGTAGGAGAGAATGGCACATGGTGTATATAAGGTCGTGTACACGTGATTTTGGCCAAATTTGGCCGTATCAGACTGTATTCCATATCTTCCCACATCTATGGTCGTATATATGGTGATTTTCGACAGTAATGTACAACCGATGAGACGCGCCGTCGATTGCAGGTATTTGCTGCTGGAGGACGCGGACACGGGAGACATGCTGATGCCGCTGATCTACATGAAGGCGGTCTTCGAGGCCAACTACAGCCGCAAGCTGTCCGCGCTCAAGCACCGGCTTGTCACCATGCCGGCCGACGCGGTGCTGCCGGACTCGCGCGCAAATGCATACCTGTATTGGCGCTGGGCATTTGAGGCGCCCCCCGCGGTGAAGCTGCTCGTGCGCCAGGAGCTGGGCGATGACAACACGCCGCAGGTGGGGCCGCATGGTCATGGGTGTTGTGAAATTACCTGCATGTCTGTGAACCCTGAACCCGCCTTAAATGATTAGTAGTAGCCAAGAAGGGTGGATAGATCAGACCCTATCTCCCAAAACCCTATGATCTTGAGACCAGAATTGGAAAGATCTCGACAAGCCCAATCCAATGGAGCATGACCCTGGTATCTTTGAAGCCAGGGAGACTCCCCCAAGTTGGTTTGAGCAGTTTCCCGCACCCCTGTTGGTGCAGGAACCTTTTCAGAGCACTACAGTATACGATGCCAGCGGTGGCACACGCCTGTGAGCTGAAGTGCTGTGTCTCTCGTCTTTATAGGGGCACCTACGTCTGGTGCTGCTGCCCATAGTGTGTCAAATCATCAATAATTAAATCTTACCAGTGCAGGAAGCTGCATTTCAGCCCTTGTCAGCAAAGGTACGCCCTAAAACACCTTACCCAGGAGACTTCAGGAATCTTCAGCTTTCAGCCAGTTTTGGGCTTCATAGCTTCAAATCAAGCATGTGCTTGTAGCCACATTGGCGTCCAGCCAAACTCCTTATAAGAAGTACCGGCCACGAGGGAGGCAACCGCTCCAGTGCTGAGGTGTCAAGTTGTGCACGCCGCAGGGCCATCTGCGGCTGGTGCTGCTGCCGATAGTGTACAATGCGATGGCGCTGAAGGAGCAGCTGCGAGGGCTGCCGCTGTTCCGGGCGCTGCAGGGCGCTATTTGCGCGTCGGCTTATGACTGCCTTCTGCGCCACCCGCCTCCGGACCCCACCACGCCCGACAAACAGGCCGGGTGCGGCTGGCACCCATCTGATCTTTCGCCAGTAGCCTCCCTGCTGGATCGTGTGTGCGTGTTCTGCAGCACTGAAGACACCAATGGTCTTGGCCTGCGATGTGGAGGTTGCGATGATTTTGATGGATAGGGAGGCTGCATGCTCTCCCACGGGCCTCGGGAGGGAACGCAGACAGATGGGCGCGTGCATGTTTGAGGGGAGTATAGCTCTGCTCTGCATGCTACCTTGAGATTGGCTGACAGAGGGGCTCGAACGGGCGCTGAGAGGGTCGGGGATACGTGGATGTGCGCAGCCCGGGCAGCGGCGCAGGCGAGGCCGAGGGAGGGAAGCCGGCAGGCAGTGCGGCCGCCCCGGGAAACGGCGCGCAGCCGCGGCTGTTTGCCGGCCCGCGTGACCTGGCGGCTACGGCGGCAAAGTACATGTACAACTTCCGCGAGGCCGAGGCGACCGACGTCAGCATCAAGCGGCCGCGACTCGTCCACTCCGCATCCCATGTGAGCGCCGAACCCCTGCGCATGCCCTCTCCTGGATCTTTGTTCTACCTTTTGGAATTTTTAGGGGGATAGGGGTGGTAGATTAAGGTTCAGGGCATCACTATTATTATAATTACACGCTTTTTCTGCCAAGAGGCATGTTGCGTCCTGCAGACAAGCTGCAGTCAAAGGCTGCCTCAATCCTACCCCTTCTTGGATTCGCCAGATCCAGTGAGACCCAATCGTGGGCGCGGTGCTCAGTATTTATACCGCCCCCCGCCTGCCGGGGCCCAGGTCTTATAAGCCCTTAATATGGGCCGCGGCTGTGCAGGACGAGTTGGGGCGGAGCAGAGAGGGCTGCCATCACCACGGCGCAGCGCGGCAGCCGGCAGCTTGCAGCCACGCAGCCGAGCTGCGGAGGGAACTTCGTGACTGGAAGCGGCGGGTGGAAACGCAGGTGGAATTTCTATCAGTGGCTCTTGAAAGTAAATAAGAACGGAAGTAAGAAACAAAGAAATGAAGAAAGTTTTGATCGCCAATTTGGCTTTTTACAATTGAAGATGACAGATTTGTAGCGTTTGAGAGGCTTTTGGATGTCCCTAGGAAGCCATGTATACAAGAAGTAACTCACATCCGCGCAAAAACGACACTATGCCCTTTTTGAGCTGAGATGCCCACAAAACCACCAGTTTGAGCCCAAACTTTCTCCAAATTCTTGATGTCTGCCGCTTTTGTGGCTTCAGAGAGTTTGATTGGGGACATCTTCAAAGCCACATTGGCTTTCAGCCAGAATTCTTAGAGAAAAATCACTGAACGCAGGTGGAGAGCATCTTTGGAGAGCTGGCCATCGTCAAGAATTGCATCATGCAGCTCTACAACGTGCTGCTGCCTGGCAAATTCCCTCCGATGCCGCAGCCGTCGCCGCCGCCGCAGCTGCAGCCGCACGGCCGGACCATTCCGCCGTTGCAGCAGCCGCCGCCTGCGTACCGGCAGGTGGGCGTGGCTCCTTCACAATATATACGACCCAATTTTTTTTGAAAAATCAGGTCTGGCAGCTGCATCTTGCCTGCCACTGATGCCACTTACCAGGGCCTTCAAGTCATGCTCGGTTGGCGTGCTCTAGCTGAATTGTCGATGCAGCAGCCACCGCCTTTGTGCCTCTTTCAATTCTTTGGCCTTCAGTAGCCAGATGACCTCTAGGTGGGGTTACTTATAACAGCATGCACAGCAGGTATGTGCAAAAGGCAAGCCTGGCTCGTGATCTTGCCTGCCACTAACATTGCTTTACCAGGGCCTTCAAGGCATGCCGGGTTAGAGTACAAATGAGTGATAGCCTGCCCAAAACACGTGCAATAAGGGTGGATCAGCAATTCTACCGTCATCAGCACAGAATTCTGGCAAGCAGTCCTCTGATTGACACATCGATTAAATGTGAGGCTATCTGACCGGCCACGAAAGAAGCAGGCCTGCTTGAGCCAGGGGATAGTGGGAGAGAAGGGTGCGGCGCACAGCGGAGCTCTCAGGATCAGTGTTTCTTTTAGTGGCTTTTGAACGCCAATGTGGCTTTTAGCAATTGTTGAGGGCAGATTTGTGGCCTCTGAGAGGGTTCTGGATGTCCACTTAAAAGCCACATATTGGCTTTGAAAAAGTATCTTACAACTGCGCAAAAGCTACATTGTGCTCTAAAAGAGCACAATGTTGCTGTTATTGAGCTGACATGCCCCCAATACCACCCGTTTGAGCCCAAACTTTCTTCAAAATCCTAATTTCTGCCATTTTGTGGCTTCAGAGAGTTTGTAACAAGGACATCTTCAAAGCCACATCGGCTTTCAGCCAAAACCCTTGGTAGAAGCACTGCTCAGGATGGCTCGTGTGTGAAATGCGCAGGCGAACGTGCAGCCGCGCAGCCTGGCGCACCCCGGCCGAGCGCCAACGCCGCCGCTGCCGCTGGCTGAGCAGTTGCGCGGCAGCCGCCTGCCAGACGGCCTGGTCTCCCGTGGCGTTGCCGGCGAAGCCTCCCATGAGTCAACCACCTCTGCCATGCCATGCGCGCCAAATTTGGCCGCCTTTGCACACACGCTCTCGCCACACATGCCACATCAGGTCAGTCACACCTCCCCTCACTTTGGGTTGTGCTGTATTAGGGTTTAGGGTTACTTAGGTTTTTTTTTGAAACCCTAAAATATATGTCGTGGAATTGTGTGCGCCAAAATGGCACTCAGCTGCGGTGTGGGGTGAAGTTCTTTCTTCTGCCTCAAATTTGCTCCTGGCCCGCTTCTGTGAGACCGATGCATTTTTTCAGAGGTAGCAAAGCTGCACGGCCTCAGGCCACTCTGGGCTACTCTGTGCATATGTTAAGGGTGCAAGATAAAAGAAAACGCCTGCGTGCATTTGGAAAAGCCAAGGACATATTAGTTGCCCCATTTAGAGATTGCTTGAGCGAGGTTCCTCCCAAGGATTGCGCTTTCACTTGCTTCCCGGGCATAATCCACTCATGCACCCCCTGCCAACACCCCACTTTAGTACCCACATGACATCTAGGTGGGGCAACCTACTAGATATTTTACATGTTTGCATCTTACAAAACACCCCTGGACGGCCTGATAATGTGCGCGTGCAGATTGCGCCTCCTCCCGAGTCCATGGCATCGAGCGGCGTGGCAGCGGCGCCGATTCCTGCCCAGGCGGGCAGCGAGTTTGGGCAGCCCATGGGCCACAGCTTCATTATGGGCCACCCCGCGATACACGGTGCGCCAAAGCAGAACTGGCAGCTTGGGTTTGTCTGCAGGACTCATTGCTTTGACTCATGATTGTGTCGTGAGTCCCGCCCAATGTAGAGGAGCACCTTAGAGGATGGGGATTACCTACTTATGGCCTGCCCAAATGCAAATCGACCTGCAAAACCAGGGGCCGGGGAGCTTAAAACATTCCCAAATCAACAGATGATGAAGATTATCGACTTGGGATTTTTCAGGCAAGCACCTGCGTGCGGACAAAAGAAGGGTGAGAAAATGTTGACATGTTGCACACAGGCTCTCTGAGTGAGGGCGCAGCAACCCTCGCCCTGCATGTACCGCAGTTGAGACCAGCGCAGCGCGTTCCCTCCCAGCAGCAATGGGTGAGCCCTGCCCGCTGACTGCGATTAGGAATACTGATCTGACCAGATCGCTTCCTTTCCTTTTCCAGAACAGGCTGCGTAAGCATTCATTCACCAAGTAAATGCGTTTTCGCCTAAACACCAAAGCTCAAAATTCAATCGCTCAGGTTTGAAACAGCGCAAAAAATAATGGAAATCGGCATGACTATACCCGGGTACATATACATTGTGACACGTGGCAGTCTTAGATAAGCCAGCTTAAATCTGCATTCAACCCTTGGGTGGCTGTAGCAGAAATCAAATGCCCATTGCAGCGTGTGGCACCAAAACTCGCCGCCTTAGGACTCTGATATCTTCCTGCCCGGCTTTTGATTCTTGTAGGGTCCTGATGAGTCCTCTGGCATAGGCGCTTCACTGTGTTCACTCTGCCCTAGCCACCCTCACAAAGCCGGGGACCGCAGATCTGTTTTAGGGGTAATAACATACCTAGCTATCTATAGCTAGATATGTAATCATCCCTATCTGTTTGGCACATCACATGCGCGAGGGCAGAGTTGTGTGCTGCAGCCAGATGCAGGCCAGGCATTTGACACCGCATTTGCATGCAGCGCAGCATTGTGCGATGCCTGACTCGAGTGGATTCTTGGTGGTCTGATGCTCATGGGCTGTTGCCTATCTTGAGTCCTGGGGTTTTCACCGTGCAACGGCCACCGCAGGCCCCTAAACCCTAAACCTAACCCCTGCCGGGATGCAGCACAATTTTATGTGACACGAGTGGCTGGCCTCCGGATGGGCTTCTGACAGGCCGGCAGATTACGCACAAACAAGCAAAGCCGGCCTAGAAGATTTGCACCTAAAGGGGGATTAGTAGAGAACCTACTATCCGTGCCAGGTGACTGTGTTGCCGAGTGCTCAAGGGAACAGATTGTTCACGGGTGCCCTGTGTGCTGCGCAGGAGGCGATGCAAGGCATGGCGTCGGCAGCAGCGCAGCTCGCGCCGCAGCATCCACCCTTCTCCATGCCCACCCCCTGGCGGTGACTCATCGTCGGACGGCCACTCTAGGGATTCTTAGGGGCTGAATCTCCAGGGGTTAGGTTTCATCCTGATCCCCTGGAAATGCCAGACCCCCTGGGGGCGTGGCCTGCACAAATGCATGACCCGTCCAGCGCTGTATGCAGGCCCTCAACTTGAAGGGGGAAATGTTTCACACAAAGAGTGGAAGGGAGACTTGTATCAGTTGCATGAACCTAGTGAGTGCGCAAAAGCAGCCATAGTGCAGGGTAAGCCTAACGGCAGCGCATTCGACGGCCATTGAGGGGCGCTTGCTGCATCTAGAGAAGAGAGAGTGATTAGAAAAAGCACGATGCCCTTTATGCTGCTTGCTCTTCACTGTTGATTGATTGCCTAGATGCTAATCTGTCCTTTTTGTGAGGGTAATAAGAAAATTACTTTGCCCTTCGCGTGCATGTAAATCCTGCTGACATCATGTGCTGGGTGCTAGGGTGTGACCAGGATACTTTCCAAGCGCTGCAAGAGTCTGAGCATTGATTGTCACTGCCAGCACCCTTCTATGGGTTCAGCAGAGCGCCCCGTGGGCTCGCATGCGCGTCTCCAAGGGGTTTTTGGTCTGTCTAGCTCGGTTCTGCGCCGATCTGCTGTAGAACGAAGTCTTTACGGACCCCGACTAACTCTTGCATTTGTTGGGCAGAATACAGATTGCCCGCTGAGAAAACTCGGGCTTGAGGAATGTGTGGGAACACCATAAAATAGAAAGAAAATCGCCTCCGTTGCATAGGGTCTATGTCCGCACTCCAAGTCAACTTGACGTTGCTGCACAACAAGGACAAGCTGCGCGTTCGGCACGTAGAGGTCACAGGATGGTACTGTCAAGTGTGTACGAAGAATACTGCTTTCACAAATCCGCCACTGATTCCCTTGACACTGAAATATGAAGGTAGTGTTGTTGGTAAGGGGGTTTTGTATGAGAATTTTGGGAAATTTTGGAGGGAAATTAGATAATAAATAATTTTTGTCCTAATTTAGGGTTTAGGAATATGACTACTTCCTAACAAGTAGTGTTCAATGTCGGTGAACCCAAAGCCATAGTATGATAGGGCAACCACGCAGTGCGTTTACGCTGCAGTCACGTCCGACGCCAGAGTCTGCGGGGCCTGCAAAAATCTGCAACTTGCTAGGTTGAACATAACTCTGTTTCGCATCTGCATCAGTGATCACATCTCGAGGACCAATAATGGTCTACACATAATATCATGATGATCATGGCGATACCCTTCATTGACATATGGCAATGGCAAAAAATCGGGCCGCACCTACTAGTAGTACTAGCTAGTAGCATCATGATGATGCTCGGCATCCATCATCTCTTGCATATAGCTTCTAGATACTAAATCGACCAAAAACTATTGGGGTATATAAATGCATACATATAACCGGCATGTTTCCATGGACCCTGTGTAGGCAAGTGCACACTCGAAGACCCTCTCCCGCCAGATTGAGGATCCTCAAATCATAACTTATTGAATTGAATTATGTACTAATGGTGCCCAGTAAGCACGCCCGCCAGAGTGCTCGACCATTGTATTTACAAGCTCCAATAGTTAGCAGTCACTTGCGTGGCACGCATGCGCATGGTGCCATCTCAGTGAGGATGGTGTGAATCATTATGATGGTGTTTACTAGGAGGATTCTGGCTTAGTCCTACCTTGTTGCCAGCTTTAGTGCCAATCTCCCCACTAGAGCAACAAGGTTCAACCTAGTACCAACCGAAGTTCGGTCAAGGTAGCTTAGTCCCTGGTACAGCACTAAGGTCTGGCCATCCAAGCTTAGTCCTAAGAATATGGGCCAACTACTATTAAGGTGGACGTACCTTGATCAATCTATTGCACCTGGGTGGTGTCAGGTCCTTGTCGCCTTGGAGACTAAAGCAGTGCCCTTACTGTGATTAGTTGGGGATATAATGTGACTAAGGTTCAGGGTGACATTACACCAAGGTTGCATCATCAAGATCCACAGCTATCAGTGTAGATTGCCTTTAGTCAGTAAACGTTTCAACTTGATTCAAAATGAGTTTGAGTTGAAATATTTTCTTTTATGACTCAAAACTCGGAGAAGGTGTGTTTTCAAAAGTCCAACAAGTTGTAGCAGTAAACACTCTTCATTTACAATGCTGGGTAGGTAGCTATACGTGTACTATAGTACCACCGAATTACTCTCATTGATTCCGCCCATTGGAACCCTAATTGCTGATTCCTGTACTGCAAAACTTGGCCATGGTACTGACAGTGGTAATGCTGCTTAGCCTCCGAGTCAGAAGCCGTCATGGTATGTGCCTGGCCGCGGCAGCCATGAAAAGTTTAGCTGTGTGGCCACACCATGGCTTCAAGCCATGGTGTGGCCTTGTTGAGTTCAAGTTGAACTCAACAAGGACAGAAGCGTGGTATTTTCCTGCATTGGGGTATTGTAAGGGATCCTACTTCTAAAAGAAATGTAGCTAGCATTATGTATATATATATAGATATATATATAGATTAGTTTAAGTTGGCCTCGGCTGGCGGGGGGCGGTACAAATACTGAGCACCGTGCCCACGGTTGATTGGGTCGACGTCTTGCTTGGATCTGGCGAGTCCAACAAGGGGTAGGAAATTGGCAGCCTTTACATGCAGCTCAGCTTGTCTGCAGGATACACCTTGCCTCTTGGCAGAAAAAGCGTGTAGTAATAATAATGTATTAGTTGTAGGGGGGTCTATTTGTATGTGGATGTAACCCCCCTACAGAATCAGGGGGTACTAAAATCTTAGGTTGTCTCAGCAGAATACTCATCAGTATTTTTTTAGTGGCGGTTGTGCCTATGTATTGTTTCAGTGTGCAGCCTATGCAGAGTTCCGGACTGCCTTAGTTGAGTCTTTGAGGAGTAAGCTGGAGCTGCGTTGTTTGATGCGTTCCTTGCCTTGTCGCCTTTCGAGCGAGCCGCCTCTTTTCTGAGAGATGATTTCATGTTAGAGGTTCCTGATCAGTTGCCTGCGGTCCACCGTCTTGTGGACAGTTTCCTTGTTGACCTCGTGTCACATGGGACTTTTTTGTTGTCCCCACGGTGACTTCAGCTCATTGTCTATCTTTTTGATGACCACGGTTTGTCTCTTGTGTGATTGACTACGGACACATGTTTGTCTGTGACTGTCTGCCCAACTCTGGGATTTCCTGCAAGATACCCTCAACGTCACCTACGATGGTGTTGCGTCACGCAACGGTTGCTGGCAGGCCAGAGGCCCCGGATGTAGAGGGTTACCGTACCGAGTGACTCATCCGGGGCAGGGACTGCATGCATGCATATGATGAGTGAGCGATAGGCTGCAGACTAATGAAGCCCCGCAGATGTGGCTGCAGACGCCCTGCGTGTATGCCCTATGGCCTCTGGCTTTGGGTTTGCCGACCTGTAGTACTAATAATAATAATTCCGCGAAATGGCGGAGAAAAAAATAATTTAAGTCAAAAATGAGGCCGAAGGCGCATTTTCTGCGGCGCAGCAGCAGAGCGGCGCAGCCGCGCCCCTTCCAGCTGTAACCCTGGGAAGATGGTGCTTGAAATTCATGCATTGACATGCTTATGCTGGGACCCTTCAAGGTGCTTGATGTACAGGACAAAGTGACAGGAAGAATTTAGTTACAACGTGACTGTCACATTATAGTTTGAATTCTAGGCATTTACTGTAATTAGATTGCCATTGCAATCCACTGGATTCTCAACAACACAACATTAATGTAAGGGGTGGCACTGGTCTTTTGTGTGCCAGTGGCAGTGGTATTTATCTTGAGCATTTGGCTTTCTTTGAACTGGGCTGGATCATCAAAGCACAGACGACCGCCAAAATGGCTAGAAGCGATAAAGATACGCATTGCGAAAACAAAGATAGACTTCAAATACCCGACATCATAGGTGAAGATCAGTCATGAAATCGCCGAGCGAAGCGAGGCAAAAAAAAAATTTGGGGGTACTGGTCCCTTTTTGGGGGTACTGGTCAAATTTGGCTCCGGGAGTCCCTCACACTGCCAAGCAAGAAAAGCTCCCGAAGCACTGATGAGGACGAGGTTGTTTCCTTTCCACGATTATCTTCCCCCCGACCAAAAAGAAGAATGTGCTCCCGCAGCTGTGAGTCAACCACTTCCAAGCTTCGATAGGCGATGCCTTACAAGAGGTCCGACTCCAAGTGCAAAAATGACGAATTTTCAGATTGAGTTGTATCAAGCATATTGTATGTAAGTATATATGTTATGCCAGGTAGGCGAGCCAGTATTTCACGATGCGGGCCTCTTATCTTCTCGCAATCGCTCTGTGCACTCAACTGAAGTGGACCGATGGTCTGGAAGGAGCAGCATCAGAGGGAAAACACTCCCACAGCGAAAATAACGATGTGTCGCGGCGCTCTTTAAAGTCTGGCGAGCTTAGTGAACAGAACGTCGCATTTCCCATGTGGGTGCCAGGGTGGTACCAGAGCGGCACGTCTTGGGCTAAATCCACCTCGAACCTCCCAATAAAAAATGCAGCTGCTGGGTACCATGGGCAAGATGAAGAGGACAAGTATGCCTTCGAAAACTTCTTCTACAAGACCACGCACGGTACCTATCTGGAGATGGGAGCGCTCGACGGGGTTGAATTCAGCAACACTTTGTATCTTCAAGAGGCCCACGGCTGGCATGGACTCCTAATTGAGGCGAATCCCACGTCTTATGGTGCACTTGTGAAGAACCGTCCTGATGATGTGTGTCTTAATGTGGCTATATGTGCAACTTCTCGGGTGGTGCACTTTGTTGATTCCGGACCCGCACCCACAACCGGCATTTATGAATTCATGCCAGCTGCCTTTCTGCAGTATTGGCACCCCGGCATAGATGTTGCCACATTGACCACGCTTCAATGCCACCCGTTGAGTGCCATTTTTGGTAAATTGGGCATCGAAAACATCGATTTTTGGAGCCTGGATGTGGAGGGAGGTGAATTAGAGGTTCTACGCAGCATTGACTTTGACGTCGTCAAAGTGGGAGTCTTTGCAATTGAGGCAGATGAGCACAACCCAAGCAAGAATCAAGGGGTAATTGATTTGCTTGTGTCCAAAGGATACACCTACCATGGTCATGTGGTGCGGAATGATTGGTTCTTGGGCCCGCACTTTGTACCTGTTTCCAAAACAAATATGCATTCTTCCATCGAAGGTCACCACCACGGTACCATTGATAAGCACGCCATTGGACAAAGCCATTTGAGAAACCAGGCGTAGGTTTGGAGTGACTGGCCGCAGCATACATTTTTGCTGCAGTGCGTGGATAAAACGTTGCTTGAAGCAGTTCTAGTCTTTATTAGAGATAGGATCATTCCTACATGTCTACACAAACATATCTATAAAGTAGCCACCTTACCTTTTAGAATGTCATCTAGGGAATAAGATCCCTTGGCAGTGACAGCGCTGGGAACATTTTAGAAGTCTTCAAGATGAAGACTCTTCGTCGGACTTCTGTAACGCGCATGGAATAAACCAAGAGAGAGATACTGACATATGTTGCGAGGGCCCGGTCTATACTTTTGGTGCAGAACCTTTTCTACAAGTACGTGGTATGTCGTCACAAAAGCGACTAATAGTTTTGTGATCCGGAGGAGTCAACACCGTGTGACTATTGATAATGGCTCATGATGAATTAACTTCATACCACTACTACTACTGATGGCATCTGTGTGTTATCGTAACAGTCCTAGGGATCGACGATGATCCATGGGCCCGCAACTTATCTGCGCATGCCATGCCATCTGCAGTGCATTGCAGGTTTCCAATCTGGCTTCAGACAAGTTTTTTTTTGCAGATTGCTCTAGAGTCTCTTATCACCATGTCAAGGTCGCTAGATTCCACATCTAATAAAATTTAATTTGCGGCGGCAATCCGGGCGCCGCGGCCGCCGCCGGCATGTCACATGATTCTATTACGGTAATAGCATCATGCCATGATGGGGCCGTTCAACCAAGTTGGCTACGTGGCAAACCTCTCTTGCTGGCACCTTCTAGAGCAATGAACACTTCAAATTCTCGAAGTATTCGACTCAAACCTCGAACTTGCGCTACTTGCGAGCTAGCTACTCGGAGCAGCCGCTGCTCCGCCGCAGCGGCTGCAGAGCCTCTATGCCGTGTCACATACTTCAATTGACGGTATCAACTTGAAGTGTTACTGAAGTAGTACTGTCACAGTACCGATAGTCTTATGGTAGTATCGAAGCATTACGACGTCGACACTTTCTATCGATGATGTCATAATAATGGAAATCCGTTCGGAATGCAGTTCAACTTCATTCGAAGGTCTTCATTCTCAATTGGAAATTCCACCTCTGATGGCAGGACGTTATTCGAAAGGGCGGTAATTGCAAATGCCATACAATGTACAAACGATATCATGATGAAGTCTGACAGAGCCTCTGTCACCTCATGCATGAGGTGTTCGTACTACACCATGGTTTACAAGTAACATCACAGTGATACCTGAGTAAGGGCACGCAGAATAAGGTGATATTCAGTCGTTCTTGTACCTTCATCCCTGAAGGAAAATTCTCGTCAATGCCCTAATTGGAATTTGCTTGCAGATTATCAAATATATGGCGTAGGGTGTAAGGTCCTTTCCCTATATCGTTGGGAAATGGAGGGTACAACAAGACCTTAGGGGTTTTCTATCATTGCCACTCCCTCCCTTCTTCCCATTGCTGCCACTGCTCCTACTGCTCCCATTCTCACCACTCTACCCGCTGCTGACATTGCTCCCACTGTTCCCATTCCTCCCATTGCTGCCACCGCTCCTACTACTCCCATTCTCACCGCTCTACCCACTGCTGGCATTGCTCCCACTGTTCCCATTCCTCCCATTGCTGCTACCGCTCCTACTACTCCCATTCTCACCGCTCTACCCGCTGCTGACATTGCTCCCACCGTTCCCATTCCTCCCATTGCTGCCACCGCTCCTACTACTCCTATTCTCACCGCTCTACCCACTGCTGACATTGCTTCCGCTGCTGCCAGAGCTGCGCACCCTAATTGACGGCCGCCGTGTTGCGTACCGCGCAGCGCGTGCGGCCCAGATCTCGGGTTCGCATCTCTGGCCTTCCCTATGTGATAGGTGGAGGGAGGCTCGCTCGCTGGTCAAGCTGCAAGTGCGACTCGCGGCGTTGGCGACACCGCAAGAGGGAGCTGCGGCGGGAGCAAATGCACACGTGCAATGACCGCATGTGCCACCCAGTGGGAGGGCCTGATCAAGGATTTTTTGGAACACCATCCGTTGGCGCACGGCTGGCACAACCCCCCTGATCGACATATTGCGTCTCGGGAGCAGACGGTCGCACCGTCTGCTCCCATCAGGATATCACCTGCGTTTTTACTGAGCACTACAGGGAGCTGGGGCCTGGCTGGGGCCACCTCACAGTGCGTGTTCAGCGCCTGCTTTTGTTGACTGCTCTGCTTCCATGCTTAGAGTATGCCAGTGAGCTCCTTGTGCCCACAACCACCCAGTCGAGAGGTTTACTAAATTGAATTCTCTAGTAGAGTCTGTGCAGCTTGAGGCTGCACTGATGATTTTGGGGTGTCCCACGTTGACTGGGTCAGAGGCTGTCCGGGGAGATTTAGATCTATACTTGCTATACTAGTCTAGATTTGCCTCTGCTTATCTCGAGCAGAGATGTTGCGAAGCTGAATTGGCAACACCGGCTGCATGCTTTGCCTGCGAGTCGCTTTGAGAGTTTTTTGTACGGTCAGGAGGTCCCTAGAGGTGTTAGGGGCAGGCAGCGGCGGCTTTTTGGCCAGGTGTGTGATGACATTTGGTCCTCACTTGAGTATCTTTTGCGAGATGCGCTGAGTGCACCTACCCTGCATTTGTCACTGCTCTTGTCCCGGTTGTCGAGGAGAGGGACGCCGCACAGCTTGCGGGGGCCCTCTCAAGCAAGCCTGGGGCTTGGATTATACAACCGTGTCACTGAGGGTGTAGGTCTCAAGGAGTACTTATGCCGACACACCAATGGGCACCGCGCGGCTAACATTAGGTTTCAGTTCCGTTCCGGCACCTCCAGGCTTACAATCACTGCGCCGACTACCTTTGCGCACATGCTCACGAGGAGGCCTGCCCAACTCGTGACCGGGCAGATTCCACCCATCATGGAGGATGTGCCACATGTCTTGTTTGTCTGTCCAAATTATTCCGTGCTCCGGAGTGCCTTTTTTGCCTCTTTGAGGGAGCGGGTCGGAGGGCAGCAGTTCAGTGTGTTCCTTGCCTTGTCATCTTTTGAGCGAGCCGCCTCATTTTTTGAGAGACGACTTCATGTCAAGAGTCCCTGATCAGTTGCATGCGGACCACCGCCTTGGGGACAGTTTCCTTGTGGACATTATGTCACTTAGGATCTCCTTATTGCCCGCATAGTGACTTCGGCTCTGTTTAGTGGTGTGCACTCTTCCGTGTGAGAATGACTACATGCATACTATGTATATGATAGTATCCTTGACTTGTCTGCCCAACTCTGGGTTTTCCTGTATGATACTCTCAACGTCACCCATCGGGTGTTGCGTTGCTGGCAGGCCAGAGGCATCGGATCTATGAAGGGTACTAATCCGGTGCAAGGAGTTCATGTTTGAGATACGATGTGTGAGTATCCATGATCATGACAGGCTGCAGACCACTGTAGACCCCGCAGATGTGGCTACAGACGCCCTGCGTGTATGCCCTATGGCTTCTGGCTTTGAATTTGCCGACGATGTAATAGTATTACAATAATAACAAATATGCTGGACTCCATCCGATGGAGTCCAGCTCATCATGCATACTAGGCAGGCCTAAATAATGTTGGGATAAATACTAGTAGTATTTATCCCAACATTAATTAGGCCTGCCTAGTAGATTCACCGCATGCCATGTGAAGAAATATGATATTCCAGACATCAATGACATTTAAACAATAATGCCTACAGTCCAAATTTTTCGCCCAGTCGCCCATTTTGGTCTTGTTGATGTGATCACCAGTGTGTGAGGCATGCCTTTGAAGGGTTGGAGCAAATATTGGCACCCACTTTATGTGGGCACATGCTTCTCCGCACTCGGTGAGCAGAACTTGGGTCACTTCGTTCAAGTATCTCTCACCACGATCTGCTGGAGCACAGGTGGTCGGAAAGTTCAAAGCATTATATTTACCTGTTTCACCACCAAAGTGACTCGGAGCATACTCCCTCCAGTAAATGTCGCCAGGCAATGTCACAAGGCAATTATTTATGACTTCCTTAATTGCTTCGATATATTTTTCGACGCCATCATTGATATAGTGTGCACCGATGTGCACCAGGAAGATGTCCGTGTCAAGCAAGGGGGCCAAGTCTGATACAACTTGCTCGAATACAGCCTGTATTCGAGAGTCTGTCTGAGTCTGAGACCCAGTAAGCATATATCGCATGTGGACGCTCCCTTGGTCTCGCAAATGCAGGTCTCCTGCTAACCTTGCAGTCCCAAAGCTAGGATACTTCTCAGCGTCGAAGAGGCGTTCGGCTTTCGTTTCTAAAGCAACAGGTGCTAACATACAAGCCAGAGACTCAAATTGCGACCAAGCCATGGAGTCACCAAGCAAAATTAGCCTGCGTCCAGCTAGGCACGATGCTATATCTGATGGAGTTTGCTGCGATAACTGGCAATTTTTCGGTTCGAACTTTAGCCTGTTAAGCACGAAACATGAAATAAATTCCCTAGCTTAAGGTGCCGCGAGGGAGCTTCAGAAGGGTGCAAATAGAAGGAAAAAAGCATTTTCAAATAGCGACGGGCCTGACCTGTACTCGGCTTCTGTACGAGCGGAGTCCATACTTTGGCGGAAGCAATCCGTCAGGTGAACAAAATCTGGGCATTGATATTCAGAATAGTTGCCAAGCCCTTGATCTGAGCGCAATTCCTCCCAGTGTCCCTCAATTTCAGACGCCTCGTCAAATTGCAGCTTTTGTAAGCGGAACCTTTGAAGTTCGGGCTGGCCAGCGTAGCATATATTGCAATTGCGGATATCGCCACCGCAATAGCATAATTTAGGCCCATCGACACTATTTAAGTCGGCGTACAAGCCGATATCTCTAATATTGGCAGCATTCAATACTGTCGCTTTTGCACTCACAGTTCTTTACAACGATTGGGGCATCTAAGCACCTTGACTCGAGATCGTCCAAATGCGCTGCATTGAAAATGAAGGGTACCGGTACGAACATTTCAGATTGCATCACGTGAGGGTTCGAGTCAACTCGCAGGGGGATATCAAAACAACTATTCTTTTGGTATCCCTCCAGTGGTGCCTCGAGGGTCCATTTATATTGTAAGGCTTGACCTTTGGATGTGGCGTTCTCTCAATGGACTGAATTACCAATCAAGCTTTACTTTTCATCGCAGACATTGTGGTGGAAAGGAATGGATCCTTGCAAATTTCTTCTTCATTGGTCATTCGCCATAAGGCGAATGTCCTTTACGATCGGTCAACCTGGTACGGA
>JADEYI010000663.1_pt1 | contig 40585 bp, 47 predicted proteins | sample 8542331 | NCBI WGS metagenome assembly JADEYI01 (sample SAMN16510988, study PRJNA670497) | mine drainage metagenome | isolation source: biofilm near Copperflume 1 | place: Germany: Marsberg coppermine Kilianstollen | collected 2018-02 | reverse complement strand
GGATTTGACGGTGGTGGGGTCGGCTGGGGGGTTGGCGCAGGGGTTGGCGTGGGAACCTGCATGACATTGAGACACTTCTCTTAGAGGACACATTTCGAGAATGACACGCGACTTGACATTTAATAATCCCTTGCACTGCCGCTTGGTTCCTAGATTACCCATGCTGGTGGGCTGGTTGTCTGTGAGGACAACAGCTTTCTAAATGTCTACAGTGGCCGGTGGTGCATATACAGTCGTGATGCACTGCGCGGAGGGCATGTGAAGGCTCTGCTTTGCTCAGCCAAGAGGGCCGCCAGCCATGATGCAGCAGCTACCTCCGAAGCATCTCATGCCAGGATAGTTTCGGCCTCGTTGAAGATGGTACAAACTTTGCACTACAAAGGGAAACGTGTTATCACATATCCTGCACTTGCGAGGCAGTCCTGTCTTCTGGCGTTCGCTCTGCCTTGATGTCTACATACTCTCTTCTCTAAAGGGGGTGCAAGGGGGTACAGCTTACCACTGGAGATGGCGGAGAGGGGCCGCCCCCATTGTAGGTGAGGTACCAGGGGGTCAGGTTGATGGCACCAATCAGCCAGTTGATCTTGGACCAGATGATCTGCAGCCGAGCAACCAGCATGTGATTTTAAATATTCGAAAGGATGGCTTTCATCCGATGTCACACATGCTACATTCAACAGTCTGCTGCGGCAAGTGCAAAATTTATTTCTGGTGATTTTCTCAGCACTATGCATGCAAGGCATGAAAAAATGTTGTGCTGGAACAGCTTATTGTCAAACAACTCATACTATGAATTGCTCTGCATGGATGTCTGCATGATGGATAGGAGCGCACCGTCTTCCAGTCGTCCTGCACGATTCCGCCGGTGTCGCCGGAGTTGGCATTCCAGTCCCACCAGTACATGTGGGGGATGTTAGCGTGGGGGAAGCTGGCTGCGCTGTAGCTGCCGCCCAGGGATGAGTAATCGTTGCGCATGTAGCGCGCCATGTCAGCCAGCATGGCGATGTCGTTCGCCTGCATCATTGCAGATGAGTCAGCGCTTGCCAGATCCTCATCCAATGACAGACTTGCTCGTCCAGATTCACTTGGTGAAGCTCAAAGTTGTATTTCTTGTGGATACAACATGAAATGCCAGGTCTAAGCCGGATGTTCAAACTTGATTGAGAGATTTGCCTAGGTGCATGCAAGCTTTTGTGCTCACCGCTGTGTAGAAGGAGCCAGTCTCGCCAAATGCCACTGCGTAGATCTGGCCCCCGTAGCCCTGCCCAGAGGTGAGGTATCCGAAGGAATTCTGCATCTTTGTGAAGAGCCCCACCCCGGTGTAGCTGCACACACACCCAGCATGCTCAGTGATGCTTCACCATGTGTTTGCAGCTCTACCCAACAAGCCCGGCAGCTTTTGTGGGCTGCTGTATGGGGGATGGTATGGTACTATTGAGCATGCTTGCAGGTCTTGGACAAGCTCAACTGTCCATGCTTGGTGCAAAGATCTCCCATGCTGCTCAGAGGCAGGGTGCAGCTGTCATCACTGGGATGTGGCAATGGCAGGAACACTGTATAGCAATAAAATCGCAATTTAGTGGCTCAACCATAAACTCCACTTTCCCAAAAGCGATTTATTTAACAAACTCCCACAGTTTCCCCGCACTGTTCCCGCAAACCCAAAATTGGCCCACACTACTAGAAAAATGGGCTTTTTGGGCTGCAACTTAATTATTCTATGCTCCCGCAGGTAAGTTTCCGCACCCCAGAAACCTATTATTAAACCATCATGCAGGCTAAAATAAAGTATGTATGGGGGGTTCTAGGTTGAGCACTACTGTATGCTGCACAGAGGCAGGAACTTACTCGGAGCGCTGGCCAGAGATGGAGGGCGGGTAGTAGTGGGGGGAGATGACGAGGTTATTCCTGTAGCCCTTGGTCTTGACGGTGTTGAGGAAGGGCTTGGGGTCGGTTAGGCCAAAGTTCTGGATCAGGGTGTTGTCCGTGACAAAGCCATCACCCCAGCACATGGCATACCCCAGCTGGCCCACACCCTCCACGAAGAACAGGGTCGAGGGAGATATCTGCGGCCATGCAAACCGTGTCAGTCATGATCACTGATGGGATGACTAATAAGACACGCAGTATTTTCTGAGGTCCTGACAGTGTAATGTGCAGCAGACTTCAGAACTCAGTCAAAACCAGGCAAACCTGACAGATTGCAAAGTCAAAGCAGGCTCATAGATGTGCATCGTGAATCACAGAAAGCAGAAGCATGCGGAGCACAATTCTGTACAGACACATTCATCTAAACAAGAAAGCCTATGCACCAGACATGATGTGGCTGTTCGGATTGTCAGATTCGCGTTCAGTTTTGAAGGCTACTGAGAGATCTCTACCGCATAGATGGCATCCATGGCGGCAAGGTACAGAGGGGAAACGGTGTTCCACCTAAACATGCAACAAACTCATTTCAGGAGGGGCCTGGTCTGTCCTGTCCCTTGGAAACCCCACATTCAAACAGGGTGCCAGAAGACACCTCCTGATTGTATGCACATTCCAAACAAGAAAGGGCCTGAAAACAATCACAAAGGCGCCCGCTATCAACCGTGCGCATTTCCCAACAGGAAGTTGTGGGCAGCCTCAGGCTTGAGCACTCTTGACAGCATGCCACCCATGTCCATTTCCAAACACCAATTTGCAAGACAGTTAGCAGGAGAGGAGGGACTCACGAAAGGCCGCGGGAGTCTGGCTCGTTGAGTATGTCCACCATGACAGAGTCCTGGTACTTCTTGCCCATGCCAATGATGCCAGTCATCAGGTTGACCCAGTAGTTCTTCCACTGGGTGGGGTTGTCCACGGCAGTGGAGTCCAGGTTCAGATGGTTGTCGATCAGCACCAAGAAGCCATTGTCCACGAGGAACTTGACGGACCACAGGAAGCGGTTGTAGCCTGAGTTGTTTGGCACCAGAGCATTGCATGTGCCCGAGTTGCCGCCTGACGGCACAGCCTGCATGCATGCGGAGCAGAGATGAGACAGTTGCCACGACACAATTGCTTACAGCAGCATATATGGAGGCTGCACCTACTGTGCGTGCACCCCAGACAATCTGACGCCTGGACCTTCACAGATCATGTTGGCCACCTGTAGTCATGTGATGATCAGAGAGCAGGCATGCATGTATCTGATTACTAAATATGGCTTGTAAAGAGTGGCTGTCAGCAGACAAGCTCATGCATGCATGCTGCAGACAAGGACACGTTTGCATGCCATGCCATTACCAACCACTTGTGAATATCCTCGTTGCTTGAGGCACTTTGGCAGCACACCTGCGGAGGTGGCCGGGCGTTGGTGGGAATGTTAGTGCCTGGGGGGATGACACTCTGGCCGACTTGCACGTCTGTGACTGGAGTGCAGCTGGTGGTGTAGGAGGACGGCTGCGTGTTGTACAGGATCTGCGCAGAGCAACATGCCAGGTGTAAGCCTTCTGGACTGGTAAGGACATGCCTTATCCCTTGCCACCCCTCATCTGCTGCACACATTCTGAACAGAATGGAAGATGTGGAAATTAGAAAGAATTGCTGCTTGCTGCATGATAAGGACATGCCCTAGCTAGTCCTTACCACCCCCTCATTTGCTGCACATATTTTGAAGGGAATGGGAGTTTTGAAATGAACATGCATTGCTGCATGATTCAAGACATGCTAGACAGGAGGCAGGCATGCTTGCGCCTGCAGGCAGGGTGCACAGCACGGAAACGATCAAGGAGCTACTCTCGGAAGGGGCATTGCCTGGAAAGAGAAGGGCAGGCGGATGGTGTTGAAACCGAGCAGCTGAATTCTGTACGCTACAATTCCGAAGTCCTGTGTCAGTGCAGTTGGGCCCTGCCACAAGCCAGCCACCTGCGATCACAGCAGAAGGGTCAGCTTGCCATCAGCACAAAATGACAGTAGTCTTTCATGCAGCTGCAGGCAAGTATGCCTGGACAATAACAACAAATTTGCAAAGGTAATAGTCTAGTAGTAGTCTGTTCACCATTGTTGCTGAAGTCTCAAATCCGAACCTGCACAAGCAGAAAAGTACCAGCTCAGGAGGCATTTCCAAGGAAGTTACACGGTGCATGAGTCACATCCACACGTCAGATGAATGATTCGGCATACCAGTTGATCCCCTTCAAGGTGGTGGGTTGCCCATTGGTACCAAAGAATTGCCCATTCACCACTGAAACTGGCACCTGCGTTCCAGCAGAAGGGTAAGGCCTCCCGGATATCCACTGCTACTCTTGCTGTCATCAGTCCAGTGCACTATGCAGGGGCCATCAGCCCCTTGTGTTGCACGCAGCAGATAATCTGCAAAGCACCCACTGACAGATGTGCTGCGCACCGTGGATTGTTCGACCACAGCAGAAGCAGCGAAGGTTTCTGTCTGATCAGTGGTTGGGGGCACCACGTTGCTCAAGGTGATGTTGAGCTGCACGCTGCACAGCTGCCCATTGATGGAGACGCTGCTCGGCGCAAGATCCTGTGATGCATGACATGCTGGGGGTCAGCATGCAAGACTTCTGGCATGCAGGCTGTAGAATTATGAGTGTATGTTGACATTGGCATTTCAGTGCACCTTCCACCATTTCATGGTAGCACAGCTTGCATGCATAGAAACGCAGCATGCAGGTGCATCCTGAATCCCATAGCAGGTTGTTAAAGCATTTCCAAGAGGATCGCTGCCTTGAATTTGAATGCATGCCCCACGTTCAAGGTGACATGAGACACGGATGCAGGACAGCAGGGAATGTACCTGAGACTTGGCGTCGATGAAATATGTCACATTGACCATGTTGCTGAAATCTGCCAGCAGGTCCAGATCAGACGAAGTGACCTGGAAGGAGGCGGTGCCATTGGTGGAGTCGCCCAGGGCAGCATTGTACACATTCAGGACGGAGTTGTACATTGGCGAGGTCACAGTAATTGCGTAAGGAGCCTGCATCACACACATCATTGTGAATCCCATGAAATACTGTATGCATAGCATACTATCAATCCAGTGTCCATTGCAATCTCATGCGCACAAGATAAACGGCATGCATGACTTGGCACAGGCCAATGCAGGCAAGCTTCAAAGCATCAAGCCATTAAGAGCAGCTAAGGAAAAAAGATGCATGGATGCATCTGCAAGAAAGCATGTGCGCAGGCAGAGGTGAGAGCTGGCTTGTGAATGCAGCCACATTGTGGCATGGGGATAGCAACTGAGGACAGACCTTGATTGGCGAGGTCCCTGCGCTGAACAGTGTGAGGTCCACGGCTCCCCTGTATGCAGTAGGCACCTGGGCCGCTGTGGGGGCTTTGGAGAAGTCTGGGGAGATGTAGTCGTATGCATTGGAGTAGATCAGGTACGGCTTCAGGGCCACCTGCGCAATGCAGACTTGTTAGCTGCCAATCAACACACTCCCGTTACTGCATGTCAAGTTACAGTGACAAGTCAGGATATCAGACATGGCAGTCACAGTTTACAGCGATCTTGTAAAAGGACATGTTGAGCTCAGCATGCATCCATCTGCCAGCATGCATCCATCTGCATGATGAGCAAATTGCAGGGCTGCCCTGGCAGGGTACCCATGCTTAGGCCTGGAGCAGGCAGCTCTGGCATGTTAACATGTCCCAGTACAAAGCATTGGAGGCCTTACCGCACACTGTGCATCCGCCGGGCGCGCAATGTTGTGCCACTCAGCAGCCACAGTCTCAGGGACCTTGATGGGAGGAGACTCGACTGGAGGGTTGGGATTGCTGTCCAGCTTGGGAGTAGTAATGTCACTGGAGCCCAGAGCCTGCTGCACAGAGTCGATGACGGCCCTCTGGCCCTTGCTGATCTGCCTGGGATAGTTGGAGGAAGTAATGCCAGCAGCATTGTACCCCTCAATGGTGACTGCCTGCTCCGCGGCTGCTTGCTCCGCGGCTGCTTGCTCCGCAGCTGCCTGGCTCAGGACTGCAGCCAGCGCCATAAACAGGAAGCAGTCCCGCCTGGAGACCTGAAAGTCACAAAGGGACGTCAGGAAAAGCATGATGGCGGGTTGGAGACGAGCAGGTGAGAAGAGATGTCGCAGGTTTGGAGCCTCTAGGTCTTATTAAGCGTCCGTAATCCAACGTTGAATATAGGGCCCTGGCGTCCTCTCTAGACAAATTTATCACATGGAATTGTGCTGCACGCCTTGCATTGTCCTGGATCTGCGAGCGTCCTCCGGGCCGTTGAATGCGCGTGGACCATAGAGCAAGATGGCGGACAGTGAAACTCCAAGACCAACACAGGACCGATCCGTGCCGACAAGTGAACTGAGACACTTCAGCATCTCCTGATCCTCAGGCAAAACTGTCCTCCACAAATAAGGAATATCTCCCTCGCATTCCCGATCTGTCCGTGAGCTGTGAGAACCATGCACAGCGCCCAAGACTTTGGGCCATCCCTTGCTTGCAGACCTCCTCAAAGAGCTAGATTCTGAGCTACTGTGCCGCAATGGTGAAGTTGAATCGAGAATGGAAGCTCAGGGAGTCCCCCTGCTTGACAAAGGTGCCGGATGGCTGCGCTCCATGCTCCGGCACGCGCCTGCTAGAGCCGGCAAGACACCTTGGAAGTGAAGGTACATAGCCTACCATTGCGCTAGCGGCCAAGGAAGCAATTCAGCCTCTGGATGGGCGCCGCTTTGCGCGTCCAATGCAGACCTCCACCGCCCAGGCTGGCACGGGCTCAGAGCAAGCTGAGAAGCTGTTCCCTGCTGCTCGGCACCAGCATAGCCAGGGTAAAGGCACGCCAGGTTCAGGACCGAAAAAGGTGCTGTTCCAAATAGATTCTGGAGTTTGGAATTGGCCCGCCAAAGCCAACTTCAAGCTGCACAGAACTTAGTCACCGTGCGCACGCGCGTGACGTGGCAGCACGACACGCTGGCCGGCCACAGACAATCCATGGATTTTCTTCAGTTTTGGGAGGACAAAGCTATATCTAACGTGGCACGAGTCGTACAGTACGACATGTGCTACATAATGGAGGAGCTTGCCCGTCGCTCGGGACCTTCAGGGACCCCGGCGCTCTACACAATCTGCCATAGTCAACCATCACGCACACCAGTGACGTCCTGCCAGGCAACGATATGTTGAAGGAGTATCTATATACAGGTCTTCATCATTAGGGTCAAGTCAGCATGCACTAGGGGCCCGTTCATTTATGGAGGGGTTGATCAGTGGTATCATTCATATCCTCAGACAAGACACAGTCGAACGTGTATTGATTCGGACTTTTCTGGTAATTAAAATATGTTCTGGTGTGTGGTATGTGTATTATATGCCTTTTGGCTGCCTATCCTGCATAAGGCTGTGGCATTTCGTCAGATCTGGTTGCCACAAGCCCAGCCACATTAGTAGAGGTTCGGGTGCCTTATGTCTCCCTGAATGTATCCCAGCCTGAATGCACTGGTCATGACTGCAGCCTCCCAAGCCAACATTGCTTGACATGTCTCAAGCACTACAAAACGTGTGAGCAGGACTCATAAAACCACATGACCGATCATGCGAAGCCGATTATTATGTCACTCGCGCGGATCAAGGATTAGGCTCAACATGGCAAACAGGACCTCAGCCTTGATTTGGTTAGGCACATCATGACATGTGCCGCACATGGTACTTCTGTACACCGTCACGGGGCTAGGTCCAGGCAGTGCTATGGTCTTGCTGTGGAGATGTAGAATCGCTAACAGCGCAGAGCAGCCCACTGGAACTCATGACAAGCAGCTGCTGCACCCTGTGCCAGGACCGGTGATCAACGCCTTGAGTTCAGAGTGGAAGTTTGCACTCCAGCATCACAGACCAGTGTGTGAAGATTGGGGCAGGCAACAATGTTGGTGCTGCACTGGTGCTACTTCCATGCAGCTCTTAAATTTCCAACTGGCCCTGTTCATGGGGGTGCGGAGGGCAGATAGGGCAGATCAACCAGAGATCCCCATAGATCACTGGCAACGTGCCAGACGCCCAGCACTGGAGTGTCTATGCTAATACCAGGCTCCGCCATGGTGGGCGGAAATCGAGATCTACTAAGTAGGTGGGAGGTAATGTAGTAGATTGGGTTATAGATGGGTGCAAATCTGTCGGACAGAACTGCTGGAACATGAACTACATGCCATCAATATTATCACATGCATGCGCTGCTACTAGCTAGTAGCACTCTTGTATAGAGCGCTCTTGTATGCCAGTGCACTGGCATAAGTGCGCCACAGCGGTTTCATTTCATTTTATTATTATTATTACTACTATTATAATAATTATTATTATTACACGCTTTTCCTGCCGAAGGCAAGGTGCGTATACAGACAAGCTGCATGTAAAGGCTGCCAAACTCCTACCCCTTTTGGACTCGCCAGATCGAAGCAAGACCCAATCAATTGTGGGCACGGTGTTCAGTATTTGTACCGCCAAGTTATATTCAATGGCAGCCTAGCAGCGCGCAGTGCTGAGCGCTCTGCCATCATGGTGGCCTGCCAGCAGCATACCTGACCTGGATGGCTCAGAAAAAATGTGAGACCCAGAAGTCCGGGAACTGCGCTGGCGGCAAGATCTTCACTGATGCACATTTCCCGCAATGGTGACCACCTCTGAATGACAAATGTGTGATGCAGCCAATCTAGGATCGCCGATGGGAGGTAATGACAGTACGACAAACATAAACTTCAAAATTAGCAGATGGGGGCCCAGCATTGTTAGGGGCACACATTTGTTGTATGCATACACTTGCCCGATCCCTCTACCTGCCATTCATCGGGCTTGATCGGCTTCTCATACCTTACTGAGCGATACCAGGCAGCATTCGTTCCCTCCGTCTGGTCCCCATCACCAGACCAGGAGTGCGGCGTTGTGAGGAAAATCTGCGATCGGTGGGGTGGCAAAGCCCTTGCTGAGCGCCACAAGCGATTCTTCAAGGCCTTTAAGCCTGATTGGTCCTGATCAGTGTGTGCGAAGGGAGTGAGTGGGTCCCATCGTCGTACAGGTACCCGCCATGAGTTCAAAACCCAACTTAACAAGCAAAGCAATCGGCCTTACCGAGGTCCTCAAGCCCATAAATTTCAAGATCAATGTAAAAGGCTGGGCCTACTGGTCCAGATCGCATGCCTTGGACAGGCAAAACCTTATCTCAAGCTTGTTAATTTGTTGTTTGCTACCAGACAGGATTGCTCACAGGCGGTGAACGGGTCAGTTGAGATCATCTGGGACGAGTCGATTAATTTGATAGACAGGTGCATCTTCCCCACTTCTATTTCACTTCCTTCTGGTGCTCATCAAAGCATCGATCAGCACAAAAGGCAGCAACCCAAGATTTTCGAAGGACTTAGCGTCCAGCCAATTTTGTAATTATTCTTAACATCGCCATCCTCGAGTTTCCAAATCCCTGGATCAAGGCCTGGAGGCTCCATGACACAGGTGCACCTGACTTGTGATGAGCAATCACAACCCAGAAAGTAACACCAGTGCATCTTTGTGTGCGCAGTGGTTGCCATTGGCAGCATGGCAGCCCGCAGGCTGTGCCTGCTTTTGCCAGCCATCGTGCTGGGCTCTCTAGTGCAGCTCTGTGCAGCCGCCTCTTCGGGCGACACATCAGCATCCAACACAGCTCCCCCTACTTGGGCATCTGGTAGGCATCCCTGTGCACCTTTTACAGATTGTCTGCAAGCTCCAGTTTGCTGCGGGTCAGACACCCTGATTGAATTTGTCGAGTGCTTTGTTGCAACATCCATTTGAACATCTGTGAGCCAGCACCGGGCGTAAGATGTCTGATCCTGCGTGCTGCACAATTGTGAAAAGCATACCAGTGCCAGCGCAGAGACTGCACAAAGATAGGCAGCCCTGCAGGATTGAGCCATCCGTTGGGCACGAATTTTACGAGTTTTGAGCAAATATGCTTCGTGCTCCCGCAGGCAGTTCTGTGTCTGCCAAGGCAGCCTCCGCCCCAGCAGGATGGCCGGCTGACAAGGCCTCTGCACCATTAGCCAGGTCCGGTGCCGGCGCGCAGCCGTTCGCAGGCGATGCCTCCCCTCTCATCGCCAACCCCGCCAGCGTTTGGTTTGCCGCCCCCGGCCCCGCTCCTGACGCTTGGGCCAAGCCGGGTGCGGCTCCCAAGCAGGCAAACACCCCCGAGACCGCAGCAAAGTCCCAAGCAGAAGCATCAAAGCTTGGCCTGCGCAGAGCCCCCTCAAATGCCACCGCGCCAACAGGTTTGCCCTTGTCCTGGACGGATTGGCCCCAGCATTATAGCATGTTTGCCCTGGCTCGGGGATCTGACATGTGCATGCGCAGTGATCTCGAGGCTCGAGGTGTCCTGCATGTGTCTGCTGATGTCCTGTCTCTTGATGCACAGATGTCTGTCGTGCCCCTTTGCCCGATCCAGGGATGTCTTTTGCAGGTTCCTGCTGCGCAAGCTGCAAGCGGGTGCCTCTTCTAGAGGGCACCTGGGTCCTCTTGACTAATGACCAATGGCTAGACTAATGATAACCAACTGATGACTAAGATTAGAGGATTACACAGGTGCGGCCGTCGAGGCCGCAGCGACCCCTGGCGCGTGGCAGAAAACAGCAGAGACGCCGCAGGAGACCGTGGCATGGGCCCAGGAACCCTCCGCCGCTGCCCCTTGGGCCTCGAAACCCTCTGCCGCCGCCCCCTGGAGCGCTAAGACCGAGGGGCTCTCCCCCACCAAGGCCGCTGCCGCCGCCATCGGCCTCGTCCCCGGTGGACCCCAGAACGTCGCTTCCGAAGTTGCTCCTGCCTCTCCAGGTGAATGTCAATCCCAGTTCAATGAGAAGGAAAACCAGCGCAACGGCGAAGGCAACAGGAGGCGCCCTTGGCCCAATTGTATGGCCTGCGTCCCCTCCCGCATCTGCTTGGCGCTCAAACTTGTCGTTTGCTGCCATTTTCGAGTCAGCATTCTCTTGAACGAAAATTCCCCTCACATAATCACTCTTGCATCCCCATGTGCACTCACATGTGCAGCGCTGGGACAATGCTGTGAAAAAAAACTGAGGAGCTTCTTTCTTTGAAGTACTTCTTGACTGAATGTGGTCTGTCACTTTCTTTACGGCAAGAACACTGAATGACCAAGAAGGGAACTGACTATCAGAAGGAAGAAGCATACTGATTGGCCGTGGTTTTCATGCTCAGGTGCTTTGAAGGCATCTCAGGAGACGGCCACAGAAAAGTGGGCTGCCCCCAATAATGCCTCTTCATGGGAGCCGGCCGCCACAAAGTGGGCTCCAGGCAACACCACAGAATGGGCTCCTGCTCCTTCTAAATGGACACCAGAGAATGCCACCTCATGGGCCCCTGCAGCTTCCAAGTGGGCGCCAAAGGCCAAGCCGCCGGCACCTGCGCGGAAGCAGCCCGGCGCCTACGTCAAAGCCCCCGGCGGACGCGAAGCTCAGCCGTCCGACTACGTCCCAGAATCCATTAGGTGCGGCTGCTGCCTGACTTGACTCACCCAGCACTAGTCCTGCATCCTGGAACCTGCAAGTGTATGTAACAAGATGACAAGATATCAGGACACTGCTGCAGCTAATTTTTTGGAATAGGCTGGTGGTGACTTTGAAGTTCATTCAAGATGCTTTTGACTTGATTCTATATGTATTGCTTTGCGCTGGGGCTTGCCACAACCCTGGGTCTGTTGCAATTGCAATGCTGTAGCTTTCTTGGGATTAGCCAGTTTGTCTGTTTGGTGTTGCAGCTGCAGCATTGAACCTAAATGCTCTGTGCCCTGCAGTCGGCACTTTTTACAAAATCAAGAACATCTCAAGCATCTGCTGGATAGCTCTGTGCCAGGAGACAATCTGCATCGCACTCTTCCTGCTGCCAACACTTTGTGTCCCAGCAGATAAGCAGGTCTTGAAATTGGGCTGTGACCGCACTGAAAACAAGTGAAGAGGCACTGAGAGGCTGCCTTTTTTGGCGCAGGGACATCAAGTGGAACAATGGAGGCTCGCCAGGGAACGCCTCTGCGAAGGTGTACCCAACGCAGGCCGACCCGCAGCGGCAGCGGCCGCAGCTGTCCGGCGCCGAACCAACCTCCGCCGCCTATTCAGGTGCAACCCCTGACCTCCATAATACTTCCCACAAATTACGGACCAACAGAACCCATTTGGAGGCGTCGAGGGCCTCGTCAGCATGCCTGGTCCATGCCCTGCATGGCCTGCATGCATGGATGGAATTATTATTATTATAACTATTGTTTTTATAATGCCTATTATTATTGTTATCACACCCTTTTCCTGCCAAGAGGCAAGGTGCGTCCTGCAGACAAGCTGCAGAAAGAGGCTGCCACGAATTAAATGCTGCTTGTGGAATGCAACAACTGGCCAGGCTTGCCGTTGCATAATGCATCATGCACATTGCACCCTGTCTTCAGCGTACAACAAGAGGGTGCACCTCTATCTAGGGGGTCCTGAGATGATAGTCATCTGATCACTAATTACACGAGGATTACACATCTGTGCAGGCACCGGGGTTGTTGACTCGCGCTCGCACTCCCTGGACCCCACCCGCGTTGCCTCCGACGGCCGCAACAATGGCGCAGCCCTGCAAGGTGTAAAACCCCTCTTTCTGCCATTTCCCTTTTCCCCAAACCCGTCATATCCCTTGGAACATATGTCTGTTTTCTAGCTGCTGTATTTGCATGCTGCTGTGAATATCTTGCAGTAGATTTGCCACACCCAGAGGTGTGACCCTTGTCCTGGGCCGGCTTGTCACCTTTCCAACTCACTGTTTACCCCTTTGTCTGTCTGTTCTGGTGCTTCATGTACAGTAATGTCTTTGAGAGTCAGGGCAAAACATATTTCTAGTGACGAATTCAAGTGTAGCCTTTGCTCTCACGCCAAGAATTTAAAACGCTGGGGCGATCAGCCAGAGTGTGCAAGCACCCCGCGCTTAGCAGACAAGATTGTATACTGCAGTGCAGAGACTTGATTCCATGCTTCTGAAGCCTGCTTGGCATGTAATGTCATGTGGGCACCAGCCTAGAACGCCCAGTAAGTCCCTTAGGGCTTTAGCTCGAAAGCAGAGCAATGTAGGCTAGAATTGCTCTGATAAAAAGGCGCTAAAAGCTTTTCTCTGTGGCCCCTTGCAGCCTCTAACAAGCCAGCAGCAGCTTCTGGCACCCACACTTTGGACGCCACTCGCATGGCGAGCAATGATTTCATTCCATTCGGCTCCCAGGAGTACATTCCCAGGCAAGCAAGCATCTTGTTGACCCCAAGTGTGCAGTCATGCAGAAGCAATCCTTTGTGGCTCAATTTGACTGCACGAGACTGTCTTGTGAATCCTTGAGAATGAACGGCGGAGGGACAATCCCACATCTGTTGTGATGCATCATATGCTCAGATGCATTGATGTGAGCATGTCAGCTCAAAACCCCATACATCCCTTTGCACACGTGCTTTCTCTTGCCATGCACACCACACAGCGGTCAATGTCTTTCGTGTGAAGCGGGTCAAGCTGCCATTTAAGGTCCAGGGTGAGTTACATGACATCAAACAAAAATCTTGAATAATGCAGGGGATATGAGGATGTGGCGTCAAGGGTGAACGGCCAAGTAGTCATCCCCAGTGACGCAGAGGTGAGGCCAGAGGACGTCAACCCGACGGTGTCCGGCGATCTCGGCGGTGACTCATCTGCTTCCGCCGCCGCCGCGCCGGCCCCGGCCCCGCTCGCGAATTACACCCTGCCCGCTCTGCTGGCGCCAGATGTAAACGCCTCGTGGCACCTCGTCGACTCTCCCCCAGGCGCTACCTGCGAGGTGGGATATAGTATTCGAGAACCTGCACATTTAAATGAGTCCAGTACGGCATGCTGCAAGCTCAATCCATCCTTTGGCAGCAAATAGAAGTGATGTGATGTGCACGCTCCCTGCTGTCTTATGTGTTGCCTCTGGTGAGGTGTCTTGTCTGTACAATATCCACTCTCTCATGGATGCCACCACATTGCAAACAGAAGGAACCTGCTTCAGATTACACTGGGGGCAGGTCAGAACAGCTCCAAGGCATGCCTGCGGGTCAGCTGTTAAGCAGAGGGTGCGGATGGCATAGACGCACCATGGCAAAATGCAGCCCTCACCACCGATGACTGTGACAGCATGGGAACAGAGGCATGGAATTGCTGGAATCCTGATGCAGCTTGCGCGCTGCATTAGTGGCTCAACAAGTGACATCATCAATTTTGCCACTGCAGGTGCTTGCGCATCCACTCTACTATTACTGACTATTCCTAGTCATGACTAAACGACTGACATCGTCGGGTGATGTCACGCGCGCAGGTGCTGATGCGGCCCTACATCCTGCAGCAGGACGGGCACACCAACCCAAATCTCTGGGGCGCCATCGAGGCGGAGCGGCCGCCAACTTCCTCCCCCCCGGCCGATTTCCTGCGCGGCAGCGTCGACCTCCGCATCTTCAACAACGCCACCGAGGACCTACAGGTGTGCGCTTTATCTCCCTCGGTCCAAGGGGGCTATGTAGGGTTTACTGGAGGGGAGGACCTCGCGGTGCGCGCTCAATCCCCCAGTGGCTTTGCAGGGCTTATTCTACGGAAGGATGCGTCCTGCCTTGTGCTGTGTTCTTGAGCATGCATGCAGTGCTGTGGGTGTCAAGGCACATGCAACTAAATGTACTGCTACGCCTCTTGAACATCGGAAGGCCCGCCTCCAGTGCAGAGTGTGCTGAGACAGCGTTCCATTGCTAATCTGCTTGAAGCGAACCTGGACGTGGCCTTTGCGCAGAATAGACAGCACGGCATGCATTTAGTTCCAAGCAGGGTCATGCATACGGGAGTCCAGTGGCAACGACACGGAGTGTTCCAGCATGCTAGCTAGACGCTGAAAGATTGAGTTGGCATGATGCAGGTGCCATATACGCTGACAGTAGTGTCGCCCCCCTCAGTCAACTATGAGAGCGCGAGCAACATGGAGATCTTGAGCTCAGGGCCGAATGGCATCGGCAACCTTACAGCCACTTCGCCTGACCTCGCCATCCCAGCTGGCTCCAACATGAAGGCCAACGTCACCTTCACGGTCAATGCCACCAATCAGGTGCCGCACTCGAGCCGCCTCACATGAGTCCCTACCTAAGTCTGTTCCTATAGCACCAAGAAGATCTGCTAGTGCCTTGGGAAACCGTGTGTGAATCTTCCTAGAAAACCTTGCATTGCTGCAATACCAAGAGGAACCTGTACCTGCGCACTGAGTGCTGTGCTTGCTGTCACGAGGTTTCGGAGTTTCTTGCTTTTCAAATTTTCCGGATTTGAGCAGGTGAGCAGCATGCATGATCCTGCATGCATGGCTGTGTCTCAAGGCATGCATGGCTTGGACATGATCCACTGTATGTTAGTGCTCTCATAATCAAACGACTGTTGAGATGAAGGAGCTTGGCCTAACAGCTCTGTCTCAGGTCTGCATCAGTGCTGCACGCGGGCACACCTGACAGCACTTAGCATACACCAATCAAGCAGCGCATCTGCTGAGTCAGGGGGCAGCATGATTTGCCAAACAGCAGCACAGCTTCCTACAACCCACACAATACTGACACCTGCCTTCTGTCTCTGCAGGACTTTTTCCCTCGCCATGTGCTGCTGAACGGGCAGCCGTGCCAGCTGCGGATCGGGCTGAATCTGAACGTGCCGATCCCCACAGTGCTGCCCAATGGCACCCTCATCGAGGACGATGAGCAACCAGTCTCGGTCACCCTCGGCCAATTCATCGGCGCCAAGGGGGAGCCCCTCGCCATAAAGGGCATCAACTGGTGCGCACTGGTTGCATCCTCCCATTGCATTCCTCGCCTTTTTCCCTTGCTTGCACGGAGATATGTTCTGCCGGGCAAGCTACTTGCAGGTTTTGGTGCTCCCGACGCATGGAGGCATGGGTAGCTATTTTTTGGTCAGCAGACCCCTCTGCATGCCTCTTAATTTACATTTCACTGCTCGACACATTGTGCATTCTTCATGATACCACCAGACACAGGCTCCGACGCCAGGCTATATGCTGTCCCCCCCAAAATAGTCTTCAACAACATCTGCGTTTGCTGGGGCTGAGGCAAGACTATCACTCATTAGCTTGGCCACAGAGATCTGCAGAATTTACAGAATGTGCAGGAATTCATATTTTGCGCAGTGATTTGTCCGCACGCAAGGTGAGCATCTGCATTCACTCACATGGGACTTTTGCCTTGTAGGTTTGGATTTGAGACAGCCTCCACGATGCTGGACGGCCTCTGGCAGGGTCCCAGCGCCATCACACAGAACTTTGACTCTGTCGCCTGGCGCATCAAACTGATGGGCTTCAATACCATCCGCATCCCCTTCTCCTTCCAGGTGAGATGCAGGCCCTTGACCTCCCCTGAGCCATAGCACGCATGCCTTTCCTCAGAACTGCGTTTAGAGAACAAGGCCCCTGCAGTTTCTGATACATCAAGAACCTCATGCCAATTCATGTACCGGTATATGGGTGTGCAGTGTCATGCATGTTTCCTCCTCAGAATTGCAGTTAGGAAACTAGGCACCTGCATTTCGACTGAGCTGTGCATCAGTTGTGCAATTCCACTTCCGATGAGGTTTCCTTATTCTTATTAAAGTGCAGTCGTGCGTGCTCTTCCTCAGGAGCTGTCTTCTTCTTACTTCCTTTGCCTTGTTCCTGGCTTCATGCTGTCACTCAATGGCATGCATGTCATGTCTTCCCTGGACTGACTTCTACAGTCAGCCACTGCATCCCTCTTCTCACAGGACACGTTTGTGTGTCAAGCACTGATTAGTCACCAGTGGCAAGGGGAAAGAAGCCCAGTCTACAATGTAACTAAATTCAAATTCCCAGCTGACCTAGTGCGGATGCACTGGGGGCCTGCAGGCTCCCTTGTGTGTCAGAGAAGCTGACTCGCTGCTCTGTCCTGGCAGGTGCTGTTCAACATGGTGCCACGCTCCTACACAGTCGCATGCACGCCCACCACAGCAGACACTGTCAAGCAGAGCGTCATCCCACCTGGGGTGACCACGCCTGCAGGAGTCAACCCCCCTGAACTGGTGCGCCCCTGCATGCATGCACAGACACCGGCGGATGGCATCCTTCCTCAGTCCCGTTGATAAGACTCTCCGGCTGGAAGAGACATGAAGGGTCTGTAAAATGCCGTGCATGCAAGACAGCCTTACTTATGAGAGCCATGTTCCGCGGAAAAGGGGCAAAGCAGATGAGCCGTCGCAGTATTAGAATAGTGTGCAATGAGAGGGAAACAGACCGTTGCTTGGCTGCAGAGAATCTATTTGCATTCTTCAAGCCCTGAGGCACCTTGTGACGTCAGATCAAACCTGCTAGGATTGCATGTATAATCCTGGGGCTTTGAAGGCCTTCATTTTTAAAGAGCATCCAACAAGCATTATGCAAGCAGCTTGTTCTGGAGCAGTGTTCTGCTTGAGAGCCGTCCACCCCGGTGCAAGAATTTGTGCAGAATGCATGGCACACATATTGTGTGATGTGCAACTTTCTCTCTAAGATGTGATTTATTTTGCACAGATGGCACCCGGGGATGCGCTGGGCGCGTCGGGAGTGTGCAATGCTGACCTGCCCAACACCAGCGGCTACGCGCGCTTCCTCTTCGTGCTGCGCTACTTTGCGGCCAACGGCTTCTACATTCTCATTGACAACCACCTCTCCTTCGACAACACCGCCGTTTCTAACACTGCACAGGTTTGTGTCTCCCTGAACAGTGATGATTTCCTGCATGCATGCCTTTGCATGCCAGGCGCCGTTATGACCAGCAGGCGAGCAGCCGTGCCATGAGCTCTGGCTTGTCAAGCATGCCATGATGAATGAATCCCAATGACCCAGTTAGATTGCTTGGCACAAGCCAGGGCTCTGCTTTACACATCGCTCCATGCATGCTGCAATAGATCGCCCATTGTAGTGGTTGCTCAAGGCCAGAGCAATGCACTTTCAGTCGAGTGAATTTGTGTCCGCCTAAGGCGTAACACTGGGAAATTGCGTGACTGGGTTGTTCTGTGCGTGCAGTGGTTGATATGGTGGAAACAGCTGATGACGGATGTTGCAGCGCTGCCGTCCACGCGCAACAGAGTCATGGTCGACATCATGAACGAGCCGGACGTGCTGGGCCTGAGGTGAGCTCCCCAGCTGACTGGACTTCTGCCTTAGTCATCAGTGATCAGTTGACTGCCAGATGGCGAATCCTCACATCAATTGTGTTCTGTTGGTTTTGTCTGCATGCGGGTCGTGGGTTTGAGTAACACTGGGCACAGAAACATTATTGCTGTCAGCCTTATGGGTTTGAACCATTCATTTTGTTGCTCTCATTGCCAGCACCAGCCATCCCCATTGCCATGCATTGCAGCTCTTCCATTCAGGGATGCATGAGCTGTGTAAAACAGCCCACCACCTTGAGGCACGGAATTGCATAAAATCTCAAGAGCAGCGCAGGGCATGCATGCAGTGCTGATGCTTTGGTGCTGATCAGTCACTGTGGTTGACTGTGCAGATGGCAGGGAACTACCCCTGACATGAGCTCGCTGTACCTGGCTGCAATGGAGGCCATCTACCCGGTGAGCATTTTGCCCACTGAAGGCACTTTGCCTGTCTTTGCCATGCTCTGAGACTCCACGGGTGCTCAGCAGCCATTGTTCTTTCTCAGTAATCAGGAATTCTGCCCTGCTATGCTCGTTTGAGGAGCATGCTGCACAAGAGAGGTAGATATAATTATCTGACAAGCTCTGATTACTTGTGATGGTGAGCTGTTGTGCAGATTTCCCCTACGACCCTTTTCTTCATCGAGGGTGGTGGCCAGCTGCCATATGCCATGTGCTGGGGCGATGGTTTTGTGACGGACCCCGCCATAATTGCAGCCAATGGGCTGTCGGACCCAAACCCTTTCTTCACCACCCTGCTCTCCAAACCCTACCTCAACAACGTCGTCATCTCCCCCCACTACTACCCGCCCTCCATCTCCACGGCGAAGACCAAGTGCGCTGCAGCATTCAAGGCATCTGTCTATGCAATGCATTCAAGTGTTTACACTGCCTGCTGCATCATGTTGCCATACGATCATCCTTGCTGAGATTAATTCCAGCAATAAAATAAGATCTTGGTAATCAGCATGTCATAAAATAGCTCCTGATATAAGCAAGATTATTTATATTCGCTGCACAACTGTCTTCTGTAGATGGCACTGTTCTCCTGCATATGGTCAGGGTTTTGCTGACCCAGCGGTATCCTACCATGTCATGCATGCAACAAAATATGTTCTGTTGGGCATGAGATCTGTGTGCAGACCATCAGCTCTGTGCCAACAGGAAACTTGCGATGCTTCCGACAGTGCTTCAATTTCACTCATTTCTGCATGCTGTCCTCATGGGGTTGCCGCTTATCATGGGGGTTCAGCTGGGAGAGCTCGTGTGCACAGTTGCACTCATGCCATGAGCCTATGACTAATGCCACATGGCGTCAAGTAAACGCAGCGCAGGTGCTTACGAACGGAACTGACTGGACGTGGACTGAGTAAAAGCAAAATTCTGTGCAGGGTCTCTGGGGCAGATCTTTGGGAGAGGATGCAGAACTCCTTCGGCTACCTGACTTCGGGGCAGGGATACCAGGGCCATGTCTTCCCCTTAGTGATCGGCGAGACGGGCTCCATGTACCTCACGGTGAGCAGCGTTCCCTCCCTCCTCCTAGGGTGGTTCAATCAAATTACCCCGGCAAGGGGTATAGGCTACCTAATTGGGAAAACGGGTGAAGTATCAGCTGCCTCCCTTGCCATGCACAGCAGACTGTTGTACAGCGAACAGAAGTCATCTTGCTTATATCAGGAGCTATTTTAAGCATGCTGTCTACCACTCCCCAAGCCCTGCACCCAGCGTCACACCCCAGCTGTCCTTGACAGCTACCTACTTTTCGTTTTGGCTGCTTACATGTCTAGGATGCAATGTACCATGCAGATGTCACAGTATGCCCCAGTTCTCAGGCTCCCCTGCACCTCGTTCTTTCTGGGACACCATATCAAGAGGAGTCTTCCAGGAACCTCAGAGGGCGTTAGAGCACATGTATCTGCCTATTATTATTGTTGTTATTATTATTGTTATTTTATTATTATAGGCTTATTACACGCTTTTCCTGCCAAGAGGCAAGGTGCGCCCTGCAGACAGGCTGCGGAAAAGAAAGGCTGCCACAATCCTACGCCCCGTTGGACTCACCAGATCCAAGCAAGACCCAATCAACCGTGGGCACGGTGCTCAGTACTTATACCGGCCCCCGCCAGCCGGGGCCACTGCCTATTTAAGACAGTTTTGTTGGAGTACTTTCCTGCGCGTGGCTGCAGCACGCAGACGCGCCGTCCCAGATCCAGGAGGATGTTCAGGCACCGCAGAGAAGCCATGCACGCACACATTAATTTCATCATCGGTAGGCTCGCTCACAAACCTTGCACTGTGCTTTGCAGCAAGCGGACGTGCTGTTTCTGAGCGACATGGCCAAGTACATGAAGAACGACCCTGCGGCTGCAGTCTACCCGCACGCCACGCTGAGTCACCTCATGTGGTGGTCCTGGAACCCAAACTCCGGGGACACCGGCGGCATTGTGCAGGATGACTGGCTCACGGTGAGTCATCTCTCTCTCTCTTTGTCAAGCCTGAATATGAACTTGAACATTACAGACGTGAACGCTGTCAATCTGTCCTGTGCTGGACCCCAGAGATGCAGTCTTGACTCACAGCCTGAGAGAGCACGACTGGCTCATGTGGGGCGCTTGTTTAAATGACTAATTGCCCATCTGCTCTGGAACTGGGTTGCAATTAGAGCACGCTGATAAGCGTTTTTTGCAAAACCTCCCTCATAATCCCAAAAAGCCCGTCTTGGCTGCCACAGCCAGTCACGGACCAGGCAGCTTTCTAGGCAGATGCAATAAAGTTTGGCAAGCTTTAGTAAAGGGGTCCTTGGAGAAATTCACGAGACGAGGTCGCTGGTATCAGGTACTGACCTTGCCTGTGGTGTGCTTGCGCAGGTCATCTGGAACAAGGTGGACTTTTTGATCAACGCCGTCGGGCTGCAGCCCTGGTATGCAGCCGTGCTCAATGGCGGCGCCTTTGACCAGCCGGCCGCCGACAGTCTGCCGGGGCCGGCCGCGCCGGTGCCGACGGTCCCCCCGGTGCCCACAGAGGTCCGCCCTGTTCAGCCACTCCGAAGGTTGAAGCTCTAGGGGTTCAGCTGCTTGAACCCTGCAGAGGTGTCTGGCGAGGCTGAGAAGAGTTTACAGCGTCTTTGCTCCTTTCATATTTGGTCCTTTCAAGGGTGCCTTCGTAGTGTGAGGTGCCAGCAGTCCACCCGTAGTCGGCCCCCACGAACTCTCTCATTCTGAGTATCTGACTGACTGCGGTGCTTCTTTGCCCGAGCCAGGCTTGTATGTGGAGTTCTCTGGCCGTAGTGGCCTCTTCTCTGTGCATCCCGGCCTTGCAAGAATATAGGTGCCTTCTTGCAGAGAAGGTCGAGGTGATAGCTGAGGGTCCAGGGGTCTTGCGTGTACTGCCTGACTGCTGAAAGTTGCTACTTTCCTGATAGGTGTGAGAATTTTCAAATTTGGGAATTTCAGCAGGTCTGTAGGATCCTGAAGAGGGGTATGTAGGACGCCTTTTGACAGTCATGAATGCAGAAGTTTTGGGTTCAAAGGAGTTAGAAGGATTCAAAAATCCATGGTATGTGAAACAGCGCAGAAAGGTTCTCCCCTGCGCAGGTGCCGATCGCAACGGCGCCCCCCGCCGAGACGGTCCCCCCAGTGCAGCCGGCCGCCTCCGACCCGCCGGTGGAGGCAACGCCCCCGCCGGATGCCACCACCCCTCCGGTGACTCAGCAGCCCGACACCACCCCTCCGGTGACTCAGCAGCCGGAGGCCACCACCCCTCCGGTGACTCAGCAGCCAGAGGCCACCACCCCTCCGGAGACTCAGCAGCCCGACACCGCCGCGCAGCTGCCGCAGCAGCCGTCACAGCCGCAGCAGCAAGAGCCTCCTCTGCAGGAGCCTGCCACAGAGACGAATGTGCCTGAGACGACCAGCGCAACGCCGCCTCCAGAGAGTGCGCCCCTTACTCGCCGGCTTCATGACCGTATCTACTCTGCTTGCTGCTGGAAGACTGTGCCAGGGCACTATGAAGCTGTGCCTCCCGTGTCCACATAGGCTAGATTGTCCTTGCCAACTGCCGCCCCTGACGCTCTCTAAGGATAGAGCATCTCAACTGCCTTCTTGTTTTGCATGTGTGGGAGTACAAGGGCCCGGTAGCGCTGTAATAACTACTGACTCCAAGATATGCATGCGCGCAGCCTCCGTGCCACCGCCATCGCAGACAGAGCCGCCACAGACAACGCCGTCGCAGACGGAGCCGCCGCAGACAACAGCGCCACTGACAACGCCGCCGCAGACGGAGCCACCGCAGACGACAACGCCACCGCAGACGACCTCCGTGTCCAATTCTGGCAGCGGCAGCAGCTGTCTTGTGCGCGCGTCGACCGGAAGTGTTTGGAGCGGCGGCAGCGGCGTTTACAAGGCCAGCCTCGACTTGGTGCGGGCGCTCTTCACATACTCGTCTTCACAAGAAACCTGTTCCCGTTGCCTCTGCCTGCATGTGCATTGTGGCTCTGATACACACGCATGTGCAGCCCTGCGCATTGCAACATATATTTGTTCACACCCTCTCGCAGGGACGTACGCTTTGGTCAGGCTCTGATGTGTACCTTTCTGTGCTGTGCTGCCTTGTGTTCAGGGTGCTGCTTTCAATAGACAAACCCTGAAGCTAATGGTCAGCTGCTTGTTGCTGCAGCACCTGCAAGCGACTGGCGGCAGCAGCGTGTCCGTCCCATACACCCTCAGGCTGAGCAACCCGGCATACACCGCCCTGGAAACATCCTGGACATGGGAGGGCTCCTTTGCCGGCGGCGGCGCTGCCAGCGGCCAGGTCACTCAGGTGCTGCGCTGCCCCAAAATCTCATCGTTTTCTCCTGGAAAACTGGCAAGGGGAAAGCCCTGATGAAAGGCAAATGGTATTGCAAATGTATGGCCTCTTGAGGCGTCTATGCAGGTATATTTTTCCTTGCTCATGATGTAAGGGAACAGATACAACCGGCTTGCCTATAGGAGGCCTCGTGAGAAGGCTTGCTGTGCATTTGCGCTGAGCCGTTGATCTACTCGAGTTCTTGAACTGTGAAGGGTGTAGACCTGACAGCGAAGATCCAGACACACCTCTTACATTGTATACGGAGCAAGGCGCATCCGCACAAGAGTAGATGAGAGGCTTGCGGATCTTCTGCCAAAGCTTGCCACATAATTTTCTTGAACACAAGATCTCACTACAGACTGCCACATCCGCTGAGTTGTCTGCATCGCGCACAGGGATGGGCGGAGCTTCTGAAGAACAGCGGCAACACAGTGGACGTCGGGGGAATAGTGGTGGGCTCCAGTCAGAGCCTTCTTCCCACAGAAGCTTCCATCAACGGAGTGACCTGCGAGCTCAGGACATGAGCATGTGAGAAGAGAGCAGGAAGGCCGCTGTAAGCGGGCTGTGCTTGCTGCACCGCGCATGCCTTTTCTTTTTCTCAAAATCTCCTGTTTTGGAAGATGCATGGGCGCATGCATGCGCCAGCTGTTGCAGCATGCGACATAGCTACCCCCGGGCGTTCGCTGCGACGCCCCTCGTGTCCGGTGGGACATCAGACTGGCTTGGCTTGGCTTGCATGCAATCCACTTTGATTTCCAGTTTCTTTTTACGGCGACCCTTTAGGTGTCCAGGGCGCAAGGGAAGGAAAGTCAGCGAGAGAAACCCCCGAATTTTGGTGACAAGGCCGCCACCTTCAGGCTTTCAAGCTGCTTTCAAGGGGTTTGCGCCTAGAAGTTTAGTCTTTAGCCTTCCTGCGCCACCATAAAAGTATCTGGCCGGTGGAGGTATTTTGGGTATGTCATCCGGCAATAAGAGGACCCGCAGAGCTGTGGGAGCAATGTGAGAATTCCAGCAAGGGCTTGGGATTTGATGAGGCAGCTTCCCTGGATGGGAACCAGAGGCGCCAAATTGCCATCCGCCTCCACTGTATTTGACTTAGTTGTTTCGCAGCCCGTGACATGAGTTTGTTTTAGGGATTTGAGACCACTCAAGACACACTCAAGAATCACTCAAGATATTCTCAAGACTCTTGCCATTGTTCCACCATCAACTCAGCCCTGACACTGCAAAAGTCATTCCGCGGCAGTCAAGACCCAAATATGCCAAGGAAGACGTGGTTGCTTTTTGTGCATCAGTGTGTGATGAACTGCCCTGTAGGCAGCAAGATTGTCGACTTGATTTTGGATTGTTGCAAGGTTGAATTCGATGCCAGAATTCTTGCGCATGCATGCAATATAATGGCGGTTACCCCATCAAGAGGCGGCATCGCCAGAGGGTTGGGGGAAATAATCTTGGCAATGAACGGCTGTTGCAATACTATTTCTTGTGGGTTTGTGCTTGCGCTCAAGCTTGTTGACAATAAAGGAAATGTTGTTGTGGTTATAATCGGTGCTAGATCGTCAGGCCTTGACTATAATTATTCACCATTCTTTCCCATTCTTGTTTAAATTTGGGAACAGTGGCATTTTCTAGGCGCATGCGCATGCATATGATTGTCCTGTTCTGCCTGCATTGACATTTCCTTTTATGCATGCACGAGTAGAATTTATGGGGCTTGCCGGTAGTGCGATCGCGCGAACAAGACCATTTAATTGCAAAAGGGTAATTGCCAACATATGAGGCCTGCTAAATGTTCGATCCTGATAGCAACAGGCAGAAGAACGCTGTAAGACCGGGGTGTTCTGTGTAAGAGCTATTGCATGCTTACAGTGAAAGTCCTTGTTCAACATGAATATTCTGGCGGATGAGGCAAAATAGCAGGCAAAACATGCCCACCCCTTGTTCCATCAACATGACAAGCAGGAATGGACAGTATCTATGACAGGTCTGCAGATCTGACTGTGTCAGGAATACCCAGGAGGATCAACTCACAGGCTCTGAATAGTTTGTAAATTGCTGTTTGATATCCATTACTGCCCATTGTGTACTGCGCAAGATGATCCCTCATCGCTCCAGAGCAATTCTACCTTCACAAGCCCTGCAAATGCAGCAAACAACACTCAAAGAAGAGTTTGGCACTCATGTCCTCTTGCCATGCCTCAAATTTCAAGTATGCCTCTAGTCACACCTCAAAAAGCTGCATGTAAGAGCTGTATATGCTGATGCAATGGGACCACGTGTGATGCTACGACCACTTTGTCAAAAAATACTCAAGGGCTCGCTGCCAGCACTGCGCATATCTCACCAGCCACCAGCAACAAACACACTTTCAGGCAGTGCATATCCAGTGCGTAGCATGGCTTGCAGAGAGGCAGGCGCTTCCTACAGCTGCCTCAACAGCGGGTACCTTTGAAAATCCAGGTCCTCATGATCACCGCCCTTATGATCAAGCCGTGTCGGTCAATTCTGTCCATTGCTGCCATGTTAGCAGGTCATGCCATCACTTTAGGGTGGAACACCCGATTGACGGGGAAAGGAGAAGGGATGCTCACAAAGAAATCGTCCAGGGGCGCGGTCGACTGCGCGGGCGCCGCGAGGACCTCCGGTTTGAAGTTGCTGGAGAAGTAGAGGACGCCCTGCTGGTTGTTCCTGATCGCCACCTGCGCGCACATGCCGCCACATGCCATCACATGCGCGTCGTGCTGAGCTCGCCGGGTGGCTCCAAGGATGTTCATGCATTCCCTTTTCACCCCGCTCAGGGAGGATGTCTAGCAAAGTGGGAATGCTGTGGACAAATTATATAAACCACTGGACCAGAAGGCACCAGCCTGTCCTCTATGATTTAGCGCATGACAGACAGAACGCATTTTTTCCGAATACACTCTCATGAGCAGATGGCTCTAGTCGCAGAAGAAACTGGCTAGCAGAATGCAGAAGCCTTTAAATCAAGAGAAGGCCTTGCTGATGTGGCACGCAGGGACGGACCTGGATGACGCTGGGGTTGGCGGCGGGGTTTATAAGGGCGGGGTTGGTGGTCAGGGGCACCGAAGCGCCGGCGGTCTCCCCCGGCCCCAGAGGGGGGACTGAGACCACCTGCGTTCACGCAAATCCCCACATCTTGTTGTGTTGCTGTTGCTTGATTCAAGTCTTCTGCTACATGCCTTCATTTTCTCATCTGGGTCTCATCCATTTTCATCCGGGCTGTCATATCACAGGTTGATGTAATGCAGAGGACGCACGCAAAGGGTTATGATGGAGAGGGATTGCTGAAAGCTGGTGCCTGCTGCTTGTCTGTACACGCATCTTGCCTCTGGAAGGGACAGCCGCAAGCACTAATAGTAAGCAAACAGAAAAGGTATGTACCTGGGAGGTGGGTGCAACGCCGTGTGCGTTCTTGTTGAACTGCAGCATGAAGCCGTCCAGAGACTGCTGCGTGCCATTCGCCAGCTGCAGCAGGAACACTGCCCACACCATGCACACCTCAGTCTGATATACACTACATTTCTCTGTGACAGGCCTAGCGCCCACTGTAATGGGCTTCTGTGGAAAAGTCTCTTCTTCCTTTATCTCAACTCACGAGGAATATGGCCCCCATCCCAAGCACGGCTTAGCTGTTCTTCAGTTATCAACCCTTGACAACTGCACATAGGGCAAGGCGCAATATCTTTTCCAAAGTGTGTCGACTCTGATATGCACATCAAGCAGTGGCAGACTGCCGGGTGTGCGGTCTGTACCTGGGCCGTTGTTTTCTCTCAAGAAGCCGGCCTTGATCGCCAGCCCCTTGCCGCTCTGCGCATTGACCACCTCCACCAGCTCTGCAGCAAAACCACCACACCAGTCTTCAGCAACCAATTCTGGCAAGCGAACCCCGTGAGGCACCTGCCTCAAATGAAGTAGACCAAAAAGTGACAATAGGGGGAATCGAACCTTCGACCGGGGGCGGCGGCGGCGCGGCGGCGGGCGTCGGTTCTGAAATGTCGAGGTCGAGCAGGTCACCAATCAGCGACGAGGATTGCTGCGGCGCGGAGGCGGCGGCCGGCGAGGGCGCGCCATCCGAGACGGCCGCGCTGCTGCCGGCCTCGGCGTGGCCGTCGTCGGTGGCCGTGCGCTGGCGCTGCAGCGCCCCGTTGTCCAGGGACGGCGCTGGCGTGTGTGCGGCGCGCGTCACAAAGGACTGCATGCACAGGAATTGAACCACTTCAAACCATGGGCTTGTCAACATAACACCAGACTCCCTCGTCACCCGAGCCAGCCAAGAGGTCTGTCACATGTGAGGTAGGCACCACTCTTCAAGCAGGAAACTCCCGCAAATGGGACGCAAGCAAGGAATTGTATTCTCAACTCAAGAAAAGCGCTACACTGTTCCAAACAAGGCCAAATGTGTCTGATACACACAAAGAGCCCCTGGGCAGCGCACCGAGGGCGGTAGGTTTTAGATGGAGGAGAGCCCATTCTTACCTTGCCCAGCAACCATCAGGGCATGTCCAGGTATATAGATAGGCAATTAGCAGGTATTTACCGAGGGCGGCAGGTGGTAGACGGAGGAGAGCATGGACAGCTTTTCAAATACCATAGGTCTACTGTTTATATATCTAGGTATCTAGGAGGTCAATTACCGAGGGCGGCAGGTGGTAGACGGAGGACAGCGTGGACAGGTTGCCCAGCAGTGTCGCGAGCAGCTGGGGGTCCATGGTGGCGGTCCCCTGGGAGATGACCGGCTTCTCGGCCAGCACAACGGCGCGCGCGGCCTCGGGGTCGGACGACAGCAGCCGCCAGTACACGTACGCGCGGTCGCGCAGGTCCGGATTGTCCGTCTCCTGTGGCGTGCGCGAGCCAATCAGAATGATAAATTAGGGTGTCTTTTAAGATGTACTTCGAGACTGTGTGCTTGTTCTCAGTCGGTAAATGAGAACATGTGCACATCTGAGTGTTCGCAGGGCTGCACGCCTGCAAGGTTGTGGTTAATCAACAGCAGCCCACACAGGGTGTGGCAGGCGACAATCTTTCCCACATTCCCGGATTCAGGTTGCCTCACTTTCGAGAAAGAGAACAGCTATGCTGCGTGGCATCCCATGGATGTGTCGTCTGAAAGTAAGACATACTCTTACGGGGTCACTTGTGCGATTGAACACACAAGCTGCGCTAAAGTACTCTAGCTAGATCAATCCAACGGACTGTTTTGAGAGCAGCCGGCACCTGGGTGGCGTAGGTGAGCACGAGCTGGATCATCTGCTGCGCGCGCGGCTGCGGGTTTTTGAGGAACAGCTTCACGGCAGCCGTCACCAACTGCAGCTGCACTGCTGCATTCTCCTCAGGGAACGCCTGCGCAGACATGCCCCAGCTATCAAACCCATTCTATTAGTAATATCAGGGTGGCACTCAGCTCTATATCCCTTGCATCAGCATGGTGTGGCAAACCACACCAGCTGACCATGGCAGCCTCCGCAAAGGATGTGGGAGTAATTGGAATTGAGAGACGCCAAAGGCAGCTGGTAGCTGCCATGCATGGCATGACTGCCAAGGTTGTGCATGCTGCACATCAATACTGGTGGGCGCTCAAGCAAAAGCTTCTGCCCAAAGGGCACGCTTGCAATCACAGTCCGGATCCCAAACATCAGGAAATGAGAATTAGCCAGGAAGGGACAGAGAGGAAGGGAAAGCCCACCTCCAGGAAGGACTCGAGCAGCTCGTCTGCGTTGTCGATGCGCTCTGCATACTCGCCGATGATCCAGACCATGCTGGCGCGCGCCTCAGGCTCGTCCAGGCTGTCAAGACTGTCGCACAGCGTCGCAATGATGCTCTCATACCTGTACACAGCGCCAAAAATGCACTTCAAATTTGATCAATCGATTACAGCCAGCCCCCCCATATTTGGAACGGTGGATGAGGTTGGTCATTGTGCACAAGGAGGCAACCCGCGTGGGCCCATGGCAAGTTCTGTGAGCTAACAAGAAGATGGCGGTGCCTGCATGAAACATACCATCATTGACAAGCTTCCATGCTTGGACAGATGCCAGCTGTGCCTCAGAACCTGTCACCTCACAGAATGCACATCTGCGGTACGCTGCAGATGCCACAACTCCTTCAACTCCAACGCAGTACCGTATTACATGACTCTTCCATTCGCAATGTGCTGCCACAGGCCGGAAAATGCCAACACACCTGTTGGGGTAGCGGCGGAAGATGTCCTTGATGACGACGACAGCTTCCTGGACGACGTAGTTGACCTTCTGCTTGATGAGCTCCAGCAGAACATTGATGCACCGCTCTGCAGCTCGCTCCAGCGTCACAGCACACCGCCCTATCGCTCGTACCGCCTGCCGCACAAATTTGAATTTGAATTTGAATTTAAGTTTGAATCCGAGACTCGACAGCTACCGTCTGTAGATTGCGTACACCGCCCGCGCAACAGCCCAAGGCCATCAGATCACAAGCAGACCGGGCCGTTGCTGTTTGAGGCAGCTAAGAGGGTGAGGATGCTTGACTCTGCATGGCAAAAGGTCGTGCAAATTTTGCTGTCCAGCAAAACTAATACCAGTTCCTAGGAATGGATCAAGTAGCATCGTTATGTCACTCTTAGCTCATTGCCTTCAGGCCGCAAAGAGTTAGTGCTGATGTTCGAACTGCAATGAGGAGCCTAGAAGGCATGCACATAGAGAAATAAGGCCAAGGGAAAAACAAGGGATGAAGGCTGCCAAAGGATTAGGCAGCGTAACTGCAAGGGTGAGAGCCAAAGCAGACATGGATCCATGCATTGTCATGGTATCGCGGAATAGCAGCCATAGGAGCCTCCACAGCAACAGTTCAGTAGAATTGGATTGGTGAAATCCACAAAGGAGCTGATTTCACCAGATCTCACTGGGCCCCTGCTGTAAAGGCACCAGCGCCGCAGCATAGCATTGCATCTTGATGTGCCGAGCTTGGCATTTGACAATCTTCGGCACTACCCTATCCTCAACAGACAAACTTCCGGGCACGGCCGCATCGTCATTAGACAGATGGTCCCAATCGATCTTATCCAAGAGATACCAGAGATGTCAGGAGGAGCACACCTTGCGCACAAAGTCCACATCGACCTCTGTGGCGTACTCCTTGAGCTCCAGTAACACCTGGTCGATGTTGCGCTCGTTGGCCAGCGCGATCATGATGTCCAGCTTCTCCAGCTTCACGTAGATGGGGTCGTTGTACTTGCAGAAGAACACCTGCGCGCACATGCATGCAAATCCTCAAACCAACTTCAGGAAGGTATCAACAGGTACCCTGGTTCCCTGACGAGCTGGGACTTCAAGAATCTTCAAACAACGGGATGCATGCATGTCTATTTGCTGGCGGCCAGAGATTGCATGCATACTTCCTGACTGTGGGCACAAGGCCTGCAAAACTGTCCATATGCTGTCAAAATGCGTGTACACAGCCCGGGAGGTTGGCATGCAAGGACCGCCGGCACCAGAACACAAGCAGGTAAAGTTCCTGCAGCAGCCAACGCTGAATACCCCATTGCTATGTGCTCAATGAATGTGCTGAGGGTCCATCAAAACTTGAAACCTGGTCTTCATCAAGCTCGGACTGGAACGACGTCAGCTTCCCTAGAAGTGTGCAATGCCCTTCCTCGGGAACGCATACACCGCAGATACAGGGCCATAGTAGGCAGCCTGCGCATTAAATCCCTGCACTGGTCCAAGTGAGCACCAGGAGAGTCACGCCATCCTCTGCTTGGCCAAGCAATTGCCCCTGTGACTCTGATTAGGGGCAAAGTCTTGTGGCAGACTTCCAATGCTTTTGCACATGACAAAAGTCTTGAGTGGATCAAGCTGGCTTGCCTTGATCTCGTGGGAGAGGACTTCGGGGTGCTTCTGCACGATGAGGTTTATGTTGCGCAGAGCCACGTACTGCACCTCTGCCTCCTCGCTCAGCAAAGTCACCAGTGGGGGGCCCAGCTTCTTCACCAGGGTCTTCACCGCCGTCTCGTCAGCAATCAGCGGAAGCTGCAGCAGAACCACCTGTGCACAGCGCAGCATAGCCTCTTGTTCAGCACATTGTCTTTCCTCCTCAGGCCAAAAGAAGGGTACACAACAGAGGCAGCCTCCTGAAGCATTACAAGGGCGCAGTGTTCTGCATGCCCCTGCTCCAGATGACACGACCTGGTAAGGTAAGAATGGCGTCTAATCTTTTACTCGCAGCAATGGAGGCAAAAGCATCCACAAAGGAGCCGCCTTTACTTTGGTGCTTGAGAGGAGCTCAATCAGCACCAAAGAATGGAAACGTGAAGAGAGACAGTCCTGTCTGCCATTACCTCCTGCCAAGGAATTTACACGACGACTTTGGCCAGCACCATGCATATCTATGTATGGCATTTCTAGCATGAGGTGTCTTCGTGAACCCGGCAATGTGTGAGCTGCACTGCGCACCTTGACAGCGGAGAGGACGACAGCGCTGTTGGCGTGCTGCAGGCGGGGCACTACTCGTTCCACTATGCTCTCCGCATCCTTCGCCTCCTTTATCTGCATCTTGGCAATTGCATCCAAGATGTACACCTGCATGACCAGGTCAAGCAAATCAGCGATCTCATACTGCTTCTGCACTGCAAAGGCAAAGTATGCCATGATGTGCACCTCCCACAGCTCTCACCAATACTCATGCACTTTTTGAGCCAAAGAAAGCCAAAGCGTTGGTAGGCGCCAAGAGCTAGCAAGCTACGAGACGTCTCAGCGTACAAAGAAACAAAAGGGCATGCATGCAGAAGGACGCTCAGGTCATGACACTATAGTAGCTGATCCGCAGCTTGCGCTGCGGATGAGATGGATGACTCTTGGCACAGAAATGGCTCTATCAGGAACGCAAGGGGTAACGCAAAGCAGCTAAAGTTGAGGTAATCTGCTGCCCAGAGAGCACTTCACGCAAGCAGTGACTGCTTCAGGCTTGCAAGGTTGACGGAAGAATCGCTTCAAGATGCACTCCAGCGTACCTGGCCCCACTCGGTGCACTCGTTGAGAGCGCGCAGCAGCTTAAAGAGGCTCTGGTTAGTAAGCACCAGCAGGTCCTGTGTGCTCGTCTCCCGGATGTCTGCCAGCGCTGCGACCGCATTGGCCACCACCATCGGGTTTGAGTCTGCCAACAGGTCCTGCATCGAAACGCAGCCACAAGCAGTTAGTGAAACAGTCCATGCATTGATGTATGTCTGTCAAGAGTAACAGAAAAGCAGGCGCTCTTGCCCAGGAAAAATTCAATGAAACCTGCGGCTTCATAGGAATTGCCAGCAATCTCTTCAACTAATACTGGAAAAGTTGACAAGACTGATTCACAAGGGAAATAATCAACTCTTACGCAATCCTCAACTGTGAATCCCTCAAAGATGCACATAGTAGCCAGAAGATAAGCCACAAAGCACACAACAGAACTGCTGAGAGTCTCAGCAGCCACCACTTCATACTCCATCCTGCAAGCGTCCTTTGCAGGGCGTACCAAAGACTACAAATAGTCTTTAGATCCCCCCAGTTCAAAGGAGGAGTCATGCAAAGGGTCCCACCTTCAGCAGGTCCAGAAATCCCCTGTCCTCCACGAGCTCTGGGTTGATGTCATACAGTTTTGCAACACACACCGCCGCAGTCTTGCGCACATATGGATCATCATCCTGCAAATGAAAGCATGTTGCTCTATTAGTCATATAATATATATGCACCGTCATTGCCACATCAGTAGGACGAAGCAATGGCTCAAGATGAGCACATGAGATCATTTCCTATGTGGTTTGCACAGCCTTGGCAATCAGCAGAGCAATGCTCACTGGCACAGCAAAATAATGTAATGGCAAGAAACGGGCATGCCGTGAGCTGATTGGAGCTGGAGATTGTTGTTCAAGGAAGGATGGGCTGCCACCTTAAGGCACCGTTGGAGAGGGTCGCACAGGTACTCTGTGATCTTGTCCACCCTGATGCAGCCCATCGTGCGCACTGCCAGTGCCCTGATGAGGGGATTGGGATCTTGCGAGTCCTGCAAACCAAAGCGGACAGTCATGATTTCTGAAGCAAGGCCCACCCATTCATGGTACAAACTATAAAGGTGGAACTCTGACGAGTTGACTTTCTTTGCAGTGTAAGCTTTAGCACCCCGAATCTTTGCTTTCAAGTGCTCCATCTTGCACGCCGCAGTGATCCGGTTATGTGAACAGGTTCTTACACCCTTCAGACTGCAAGAGAGGGGGCGCATGCCCTGCCAGTGCGTGGCTCACCTTGACAAATGTGTTCACGGCCATGATGGCCAGGTCTGGCTGAGATTTTGCATAGTTGATCAGGTAGAGGTAGACGAGTTTCTTGAGCTCCAGATCATCTGTCTGCATGCAGTTGACGACGTCCGGGAAGATGGGTGAAACGTCCTTACCCACAGTCATCGCAGCTATAACCTTCTTGACTGCATCCTTCCTTCTGGACTTGTCCAAGACACGGAGCTCCTCCTTGAGCTCATGTATTTCGCCTGACAACAAGCAAAGAAAGAGGTTAATTAAATAAGGCAGTCTTGCCTCGCACTATTCCTATTCTGTGACCCAAGGAAAGGGTCGTCCCAATTTCATACACTTCCATTCATTCGAGCCAGTGCAAACTATAAGAGCTTTTCATTAAAGCTGAAGCAAGAAGAAAACATGTCCTTACTGAGATAGAACACCTTCATCAGAAGCAGATGTAACTGAAACCGAAAGACCCACCTTTCTTTGTGGTGGAGAAGTATTTACCGTCCCCTGACATTTTTGCGATTCACTCTCAAGCGATGCCAAGGCTTCTGGACATGTCTTGCCACCCCACAATTCCAGTCTGCGTCCTTGCTTGCTTTCTCTTGGGGTTGGCACCTGATTAGGCTCAGCATGCATGTGACTAAAATGCTTGCATGCTGTTTCTAAATCGCAGAAATTGCAGATATCAGTCCGTCACTCGTGCAGTTCTACTTGGTGTGAGCAGCACAAATAGATACACCAGAACATGCATGCGCCGGCCGCACCAATTAAGCATCCAAGGCTGCTGTAGCGCGCACAGCAAGCTTTACAACCACAAGCACAAGCAATTTTTGCAGTCTGTGCACTGCATTGCATCAATTACTTCTCAATGATCTTCAATGTGTCCTGAAACCCAATCCTGGACAATATCTATCCATGAGGCCTCCCAGCCTGGGCAGCTGCAGATGTGGACCGCCGACCTTGCGGATGCACCCCAAACGCACCCAACCTCCCCTCTGTGTCACCATGGCGCCAAACTGATGGTGTATCTATCATAGTGTACTGATCGACCCAGCTTTCGCTCCGACACTCGATTGTGCTACCCCCAAATTTCCTCGCTTTCAGCCTTCCTGAGACTGTCCGCAGGCAACCGACAGGCTTTGTCGGGCAAAGGGCCATTGGCTGATCGGTTCTTGGGGACCAAGGGGGTTTGCGTTCTTAGTGGGCACGCATCGTGACTACGAGGCTGCAAAAGACTGGATGTGTAGCTAGCTCAATAAGGGTATAGTGTTAGTGTCATCCCTGCTCGGTGTCTCCCCAGTAGGCCTGCCCCACGAGAGGAGCACGTTTGCCACCACTTGGGGACGGCTGATCCGTCGCCTTAGCAATAAACGACACAAGTCAATCCGCCAGCGTGAGGCAAGTTTCACCGTTAACAGAAGCTCAAACAATTATGCTATGAGACGTCCTTGATAGGGTCACTGTACGGATGTTACCGGGCTGAGGTCTATCTTGTTATATAGAGGCACCGCTGCACCCAACTCGTACCGCTAGTTCTTCAGCACAGCAGAACTTATAGTTAAACTGACACATGTAGCATGCTTGTTGGCTTCATCATTGGTTAGGCGTCTCCAACGCCAGGACACCTGTCGATAGATCCTGATTAGAGGACTAGACAAAGTATGCTTGCTTGCTTTGCACGTCCCTCGAAACTACGTCTTCACTGATTGTCTGTTGTCTTCAACAAGTGCCTTTCCAGATCTAGAGCATGCTGTACTGCAGAAAGAGGAATATGTGCCAACCATGACACAGCCGATCGCCCCCTGTGGGCGCTGACACACAACGCAATCGACCCCCTCTGTCTTACCCAAACTCAAATGAGATTCTCTGAAACACAGCAGTGCACTCTGTTGCAGGGAGCAGCCACAATGCACGCCCCAGTGCTCATGCTGGCCCTGCTGGCTGGAGCATGCTGCCTGGATGGAGTCTCCGCAGCGATAGCACCCGCGCCCTGGATTGCTCTTCCAGCGCCTGCGCCAGCCCCTGCGCCTGCAGACATGCCCCACTCTAACACCTACGGCTCTGGCCTCGCCACGATGGCCTTCATAGCCAGCATTTCTGGTGCGCGCCTCTCTGCTTGTCTTTCTTCATGTCAACCTTTATCGCCCTGTGGAGATATGTGTACAGTCTGCCTGGGTGCAGGATGTGTCTGTCAAGGTATCTGCTTCGGCGTTCATGAGACCCAGGGCGGAGAGACAGCATAATCCAAAGGGCAATGATCACTTGCATTGCGAAGAGTACAAGACGGTGCCATCAGTAAATATTATAAAAGGGAAAGGGAAAGCTATATGGGCTGTGTTTAATTTATTGTAGCCAGGTCACCCCAGTTGGTGTAATTAGTGTTGCGACACGACTAACGCAGGCGCAAGTGGTGGCCTCCCCCCACCGCCACCGCCGCCGCCACCTCCGCCACCGCCACCACCGCCGCCGCCGGGGGACGCATCCCCCAGCAGCCCATCGGACTCGCCCTTGCCTCCTCAGGTGACTTTGCTGGGATGCTATAATTGCCAATGTGCTTAACTTCTATCGAGGATCCTGCATGCGCTGCATCCCCCAAAGACATGATGTCTTCCTTCCAGTCAAGATGTGGCAGGCATCAATAGTTCCAAGGCGGCGTTATGTAATAGTCGAGGCTGAGAATGAGCAGCTGGCACCAGCAAGTGAGGAAGGACGCAGCAATGTGTCTGTCAAGCCCACAAGTCAATATCTGAGCAGCATGCATGACTAGCGCCTCCAGATCCCACCCGAGAGACCTGAAGTCTCTGCATCGGATGTCTCAGCAGCACAGTGGCAGAAGCTGTGGCTCATAATATTTCCTGTTGAGGCATTTGTCTGTTCCTGTTTGGGAGTGGCAAGCTGGCAGCCTACCCAGCAGCTAGAATATCTTGGGTGCTGGTTTTGGTCTTTAATTTCAAGTAAGAGTAAAATGGTGTTGCAGGCCGCGGGAAGCACGGAGGTGGCAGCCACTAAGGCGACAGCAGAGACAACTAATGCGCCGGCCCCGCGCTACTCGGACAACTTCTGTCAAGTCTACATCCAGACCAGCGGCGTGTGGCGGACCTGGGACGGCTACGCATCCGTCCTCAACTTCGTGAGTCTCCCTGCTGCCATGAACCCATCACAACTGCAATGCCAGAATGCATTGCGGAATCACTCTTTCGCTAATTGGCATGGGGCATCGATCAGGATGCCAAAATCAGAGCGTTAAACAACTGCCTCATGGGGACAGCTGCAAGCTAATCAGACATTTTTTTGCCATCAGTGCATGCAATTTAACAGTGGCTTGCCGCTTAGTCATGAGAAAGAAACATGGGCAAGCGTCCCCGAGTTTGTGAGTTGCGCTGCTGGCATGCACGAGTCACACCTGCAAGCCTACAATTTGATTACCTACAGTGAGTAAAGCAGGCAAACAGACCCAGCCGGCTGCAGACATTTGAAAGCAGAGCGAGTTCGGAGGTGTTGAGCTGTAGTGACCTCCTTGAGATGGCCATCTGACCGTTTTCAGACATTCTTTTTGTTTTGAATGAGCGAACCGCACAGCCACCCAACGGGTATCAGGCCAGAATGTGGGCTTTTTGGCTTGCATGCTTGAGACAGCAAGAAAATAGTCAATAAGAAAGCTAAAATCACTGAGATGGCTGCCGTGTGGGACTGTGCAGTATCTGACAAACAGGGGAGCTGCGGAGATCGCCCCGGTGTACACTTTTGAGGTGACTAACTACAACTACCTGCGAGTCGACCAGTCCTGGAATTGGGTGGTATCGGCAGTCAATGGCGATGGCACGGCCATCGGCACAGTCAAAGAGGTGAAGCCCGAACTTATTTTGATGCAATTGCAAATTAGAACTGAGGCAGCCATGTGTTACCATTGGCTACAAATCTTGACTCAATCTTATAGAAACCCATTATATCAGTACTGAGGCAGCTATGTGTACCCAACTTTTCGAAAATGTATATGGACGTCATGCTTCCTACCCAAGAAATCATGCATACATCATGCTTTCTGATATGCAAGTTGCAGAGTGCCGAGATCCATGCATGCCGCCCTTGCAACCGTGCACCAAGTTTCCAAGAGCTTAAAGCTACTGTACAACATTACCGTGCCTTGAGGACATAAAGCCCTGTGTACTCTTTGTTACTTACATGTGGCCCGCTCTAGAGCCAGGGACTTCATTGTTTGGAACTGTCTGCCTCAGAAACGCAGATAACTGCACGCAGCACTTGTCTTGTGCCAATTTGCTGGCAATCAAGGAGACCCCGGGCCATTACCGCACAACATGGAGACATTGATACATGTGTTGCTGGACGTACCTAGATCCTAGGTGCCTAGGAAGCGGACTGTGTGACAATAAGAGACTGCGGATGAGACTGATGCCAAACTGGTTTCTGCTCTGTGCAAATGCAGTTCTGGCAGACGATGCAGCCCTTTGGCGGGAACCAGGTCAACGTGGGCGCTGTCTTCGTGGGAAGCTCGCCTCAGAACTTCTACCCTCAAAAGATCACCGTAAATGGGGTGACCTGCCGAACACAGCAGCTCTGAGCCTCCTCTGCCGCAGCTGCCTTGAGAGGGAAGAGCAACGCCGCTGTACCGATGGTGTCGCGTAGTCCTGTCCCTTGCAATAATTGTCCTCTCCCCATGCAAGAAGACCTACCAAGGGGGATAATTCAAAGGCTCTGGCAGAAGAAGAAAGCAGAAGAAATTGGGCACTGCCATGTACATACCATGCTGACGAATCCCTGGACATCCTCCTGGGTGAATGAGCAACCTGATCCGAGAACTGACTGAAATTTGAAGACTTGCAGACTCTAATAGGCTATTTGCATTGTGTTGTCCAGTCCAATGGCTGTAAAACTGGGATGTGTGCCGTAACATGAAGCATCTGGACACCATACCATATTATGAGGTTGTTTTCATGTACATTACTATCACATGTGCTCCCTGACGTACCTTGTCTTTTGACAGGAAAAGCGTGTAATATTAGTAATAACAAAAAAAAGTGAGGGCTATGCAGCCAGCAAGTGTTTCAGACTTCTTCTGCGCGGGCGTTACAGCATGCGAAACGCGCATGCATGCACACTTTCTGAAAATGGTGCACTTTGGCCATGGCCTGCCATCAAAGGGAAGTGTTAAAATTTAAGGCAATGTCCCCCAGGGGCTGTACGATCATCTTCTTGGCATCTTCAAGGCTCCAGCAATCTATATTTATCAGGTCTCTGCAGCTGCTGACAAGCGGAACCACAAGATCACCCAAGAGAGTAACATAAAGACGGGTGTCCATAAATTGTGGATGCATAGTAAATTTACAAACATCCTGTAATATATCCCTTCCATGGTTTCAGCCCTTGATGATGTTACATTTTGCGCCGTTGATTGTGACATATACAGGGAACCATATCCCATCAGCGCTCTGAATGTTTGCTCCCACGCCCACCTTGTTGCCTGAGTTTGGCTGCAGCGTCGCCCATGCCTGCAGATGTGCACACTTTCAACTTCTGCACCACAATCTTCAGACCCCGTTTGAATCGGGGGTCTGAGACTGACAGATCACCCCTTTTTAACCCACACCATTGATGCCCAACAAAAGCTGCTGTACAGAAGTGCTGCAACTTGTGATAGGTCATCTTCAATACATATGTCACCCCGAGCATGCCTGAAATGAACTAGATCCTGACAGATGACTGCTAGGCTCCCAAAAAAAAATCTCAAAAAACTTCAGCTGATGTGTCCTTGAGAGGGAGTAAAAGGTGACTCACCAGGGTGACGGGGCCGGAGACAACGCCGTTGGAGACCTTGAGCGCATTAGAGACCCCCCAGTGCCAGGGGGTGTTGGCGCTGAGGTAACCCTTGTAATGCACCTCGAGTGTGTAGGGGGCTGCGATCGGCTTTGCTCCCCGGTTGCTGAGCGTCTGCGCACAAGCCACAAACAAAAGAATCAGCATTGATATCCAACAAGCGCTGGTTTAAGGAGGCCAGGGGCCTCAGGCCAACCAAGAAAGAAAATCGGCACAGTCAAAAGTTGCCGTTAGCATCAGTAAATTCTCCTGAAGGGCTATTATATGCATATTCAGCACCAGTTGAAACGCCTAGAGCTGATTTGGACAGTACACAACTCATCAAAGTCTTGCTAGGTAAATGCATGATCCTGCTCATTTTAGTCCTTTTTCCAAGGCGTCTTCCTTCACAGATCCCTAGAGTACAGATCTTCAAACAACATGCCGCAACTCTGTGTTCAACAACTGCGAGGCAGAAGAGGACTAATAGAGCAGAACTGTTGCACAGAGCGCACCAGGGAAACAGTGTTCATCCGCTTAGCTCCCTCGCTCCAGGGGTTGCCGAGCGAAACGACTGCATCACAGGTGTACACCGGTGGCGGCGGCGGCGGGGGATTTGAGGGTTTAGCAGGGGGCGGCGGCGAGAAATTTGAGGGTTTTGGCGGGGTTGGCGAGGTGCTTGGAGCATTGGCGATTGTGCACTTTGTGCCGTTGACAGAGACTGAATCTGGGAACCAGCCTTCATTGGTGCTCTGGATGTTTGCTCCCACGCTCACTGTGTTGTTTGACTTTGGCTGCAACGCCACTGTTGCCTGCAGCCAACGAATGCACTCAGCAGCTTTTCAGATTTCAAGTCCCAGCCTGAAGTTCCTAGTCTAGTAGGAGTGTCTCTGTTTGCTAAGCGTGAAGACAAGCAAAGACTTTGGGCACGAAGGAATTTAAACACTCAGCTTGTCACACTACAGTTCTTCCAGCCAACCTAGGATTCGTGTGATGTCTGACTCTGATCATTAGACTCAAGGCCCAGCATCACGTCCGTTGTTGCAAGGAAAGCGCTGTTCTTTTGCAAGGACGAGTAAGGGGTGAGTCAGGACTGAGTCACCTGGCCGGAGGCAACCCCATTAGAGATTGTGACTCCGCCGGCGCTGCCCCAATTCCAGGCCTTGTTGGAGCCCGCATAGCTGTTTCGGCGAACCTCCAGCGTCCAAGGGGCAGAGATAGCGCTTGCTCCAGTGTTATTGATGGCCTGCACGCATGCGGTGAACACTTCACCTTGGGTGGCCTGATTTGAGTCAGCATCTCAGTGCGCAAAACCTCCAACAAAGATTGTTGGATATTTGCCGCAAATAAAGGGATCATTCAGAATCACAAGCTGCCCATGCTGCATTGTAGCATGGGCGTTGGTGGATCATGGTGAATGCTTTTATTTGGCGCAACATGCAACGTCAAGGGCTTCAAAAGCAACATGCAAGAAATGGAGACCGGACAGCATGATAC
>JADEYI010000662.1_pt1 | contig 40632 bp, 28 predicted proteins | sample 8542331 | NCBI WGS metagenome assembly JADEYI01 (sample SAMN16510988, study PRJNA670497) | mine drainage metagenome | isolation source: biofilm near Copperflume 1 | place: Germany: Marsberg coppermine Kilianstollen | collected 2018-02 | reverse complement strand
GCCTAGCCATACAAAAATATCCGGGTCAGCCATGCGCTCAATAATCGCGCCGATCTTCTCAAGTTGTATGTCTAGTTGTGCAATGTTCATGCGCGGCGGGAGTCTGCCTTTCTCCATATTATCAACCAAAGTTGGTGACACGCCAGCAAGCCCGGTAAGTCGATCAACGGCGATGGGCGGGCAAGTTGACATTCGTAGAGTAGGCAGTACCCCCGGGTGCTCGTGGAGTGTTTCGGGGCGAACGTTGGTGAGATTTCCTGTAGCCTCCAAGGTTGCTTCAACGCTTTTCGTCGTCTCTATGCGGGTCGATCTGAAAGCGTCCGGGGCGAAGTTCAAGAACCAGTCGTTGTACATATCAACCGATCTTGCTATGTCGGCTTTCCATAGATGCGGCTTGTCTGAATTGACGGCCATCCGTTACCTCTTGGGTGAATTGCAGCCCTATCGGGTTGTAGGGTAATTCTAGCACGAATCAAGGTAGCAGCGCTTGGGGCGTTTTCTAATAGGCTAGGAGGTCCGTACAGATCCACTGGGCGCTCCCGCACCTCCACCCACCTGAAGCGGTGCGCTACCCGCTCGTTGACCTCCGCCACGGACGCGGACCAGCGATCGAGCGCCGCGACCTCCTCCGTAACCGCCTGGTGGTCCAGCCATAACAGACAAGTCTGAGTTAAGGCTAATTAGTGGGAGTAAGTTTGTGCCTGTAAGGCGACTGAGTTAGTTGACATATCCCATGAGCGCACCAAATACGTTGTGCTGCCTGAGTCAAGGATTCATAGGTTTTCACTGTTTCTCGGAGAAACACTTTTGCCAGTGAGCTTGAGGGGGTACAAAGATATTCTGCTTCCTCTTGATAGCTGAGAACGTCTGTGCTATTGTTGGTTCAATGCAAGAGCAGCGACACACGAGGGTACAGGCGACGTGCCCACCAGCATCCAACACAAGATGCTGGTTCCAGGCGTTCCGCTTGGGAGCCAAAGGTTCACCAAGTGTTTCTCCGAGAAACACTGTATCAGGGGAGGGAGCGCAGTGCCGGAGACATCGGGCACAGTTACCGAGTGGCTGACGCCGAACCAGCCACTCGCCCTGTGGTGGCAGCGTAATTACCCTGGGCTACGCCATGTGTCACGGGAGCTAGCAGCGCGGGTGAATGCCGCTCGTACCTCAGGTCAAGATTCCCACCCACACCGGCCTGCACTATCTGAAATCCCGGTGGATACGCCTGATTTGCGCTACTATGACTATGGTCTACTGGGCGGGGCCATCGACTATCGGATGCGCATGGAGTTCACTCCTCAGTGGGGTGGCAATCCGGCTCGAAGCGCCTTCACACGAGCCTGGGCAGGTAAGAGAGGTTCTTTGGCCCATGCTGCTGCCGCGCTGCTAGCCGATTGCGCTCCGGTCCTGGCCCAGGCAGGGCAGGACAACCTGACAGAATCCCTTCCAGCCCTTTCCGCATTGCTGGAGGAGCAAGCAGCACGCCTGGATGAACTTGCACCCTGGGAATGGACAGGACCCTACGGTATTGCCCAGGGCGAAGAACCATGGCTCCTGGATTATTGCATCGTACTAGCCGAGCTAGACAACTTCTATCGTTCCTGGGGTGCGCGATTAGATTTCACTCCTCTGCTCTCCCTGTCCGGTTATCGAAGCGCACAATATGCATCTGGACGGCAAACCAAATCGGGCTTCTGGGGAACTAGCTCTGGCGACTTCGAGTATAACCCTGCGGACGGTCAGAGTAGCGCCCGCCAGATCGCTGCAGCCCAGGTGGTTGGCGAACTGGAGATCGCCTGGCCCCCTCTTCGCATATCTGTGCAGAACCCGTATCCCTGTTCTGGAGGAACTTGCAAGCATTGCATGTGCGCCTAAGAAGGTAGGAAAGTCGGCACAGCTGGCACAGCAGGACAGGCCGGAAAGGTTGGGAAGACTACCACTATTGCGACGGGACCTCGCGGCGCAACTGGGATTGTGGTATCGGAACCCGGCGCGGCAGAGCGCGCAGCCTCCTTGGGTGATCGCTGCCAATCCTACATTCGCTGGCAGCACCCGGTTACCTGCAGATGGAGACTTAATTGTTCGCAGCAAGGATGGCACAGGCTATCTAATCGACTTCAAATCGGCCAAGCGCATAGAGCCTGCAGGCATGCTGGTAGTTCTGCGGCAAGTACTGACCTACGCGCTCATGGACGAGGGGGACGAGTACGAGATACGCCGGGTCGGATTCTACTTCACGCGCTACGGAGTGTGGGCTCGCTGGGAGTTGCAGGAACTGCTTGATCGGTGCTTAGAGACGAAAGGCACTGCACCTCCGAAGAATTCGATGACGGTCGACTCGCACCGACAGGCCTTGCGCAGGATGCTCCTGGACTTGCGCCAACCCGAGGCACATAATGTGTCGCTACCACCTCGTTGAATTATGTTTGCGTAACTACTTAAATGATCTGGATAGTAAGCTAAAGGGATATGTATACCAATATCCAAGTAACTTGGAAGCAAGAAAGCCCCGACAGATTTGTCCAAATTCACTGAGCTTTTGTGCTCAAATTCGGTCATTCTCAGGGTAAGTGTCAGGGAGGTGATTTTCAAGACACTTACCCTGATACTTACCCTGAGGCGCGTACCTCGTGACATATGGCGACAAACGAGTACCAGGAAGGGGAGAGCCAAGAAAATCAGGAGATGCTGGCTGGTATCAAGCCACCGTACCCGAACGTCGACTCAGCTGCCAATATGCAGCGCGTCTTTGAGGGTCTTCCATGTAGGGCCGGTTGCAGCCATGACATCTAACCAGCACAATTGCTCGATGAGCGCCCGCCGACGTTGTTTGGCCGCTCCTATTCCGATCCCGCCGGCTGAATTATAGACCCGGGACAGCGTTTGCAGACTAGTAAGCAGCACTGCTGTCTCGACCTGGAAGATGTACTGAGATCGCCATGTCTGGGCCTGCATCTCGATTTGATCGTCTGTCTGGACTACCACAAGTACTCTAGGCGAGTGACCATAAACCCTATCCCAGGCTTGCTTGCGATTACGGATCAGCCAATTGTATCGGGCCACCTTATCGTTCAACATTCCCGGGTGGTTACTGCCCGTTTCCATCTCCAGGAGAAGTGTCCTGTAGATGATGCTACCTGGCCTCTCATGCTCCGCCAGGACAGCACGAGGCGGAGCCGCCGGCAACAGAGCTTGCTGCCAGTTGTGAAGGGAAGGATCCCAGCGGGCACTGGTAACTTTACAATCTGAGCCGTCTGGGCCACTTCGCTTCTCTATATCACGGTTAGCATTATCGTCATCCGCCCAATCAAGCTCACGGATAGCCAGTATTAGCGCGCCATCCGGCCTGAGAAGAGCCTTGCTCCTTCCCCTGGCATGATCGTCCCCATCAAGATCACCACTGACGCTAGAGAGGGAGCGAGAATCAGCAATCGATTTGGACGCAATAGCGGCCCGCTTAGCAGTAAGCATGGACTGACGCTCGGTCAGGAAGCCGACTTTGAGACTATACCGCCACTGATCTTCAGGACTTATACCAAGCTCCTGGGTAGCACGTGCAGCAGCCACCAGGTAACTCCATACTTCGCTGACACCTATCGTGTGGCCGAAGCGTGATGTCACGGCGCCTTCAGCAGATGCCTGCCAGTTCCGTGCCCTGTATCCGTGGTGGATCGTAAGCAGGTAGTAACCGTTCCGACCGAGGGAGAAAGCAGGGTTCCAGGTTCTCGGCTCACCTATTTGCAGGGCATCGTTCTGGTCCCATAGCTTGCCTCCAGCGCCTGTGGCAATACGAACCGTAACCGGATCAGCTGCTACTCGCGCGAGGAATCGACGCTCGCTGAGCATGCGGAGCCGATTGTATGCTGAACGGGAGCTATTGAAGAAGGCACGAGCAAGTTGCTCTGTAGTCGCCATCCCAAGCTGCTCAATATAGATCAGTACTGCGATGTCCCGGGATGTGAGTCCGGTGCTGAGCCGTAGTGCGTCTGCCGGACCCACAGGTACTTTCTCCCGGTTGCGCATGAACGTGCCTCCTTCCCAGTATCATGAGCCGAGTGTCAGCAAAAGGTAATACTGTTAACCCGGTGCGCAAGTCACAATGCTTTTTCTGGCTGTGCCTGCACTCCCCCAGGTCGTTTTGGGCCCGGCGTTCTGCCGTAAGGCTTACCCGACCCACCTGGCATATCTGCGCCGTCGTCTCCCCGCAGAGCAGTTCTGATAAGAGCTTCGATCTCAACGCAGGGTGTGCCCCAGCGTAGCTCCGAGAGACGATGGATACGTTCTGCCTTATCTGCAATTAACCAGGGTCGGGCCAGCAGACGCTCCCGTTCCTGCCTGTCCAGCACGCGCCGCCTGGCACGTCGGTATAGCTCCAGGTCATGCGGACCGAGCAGACTCAATGCCTGCACCACTACCGGGTCCCCTTCCTCGGCGGGCCAGTACAATTCCTTCGACAGAGTAAGTATCCGAGCACGGCAGGCTTCTTCGCTTTCTTCCGCCTCGCCTCGAACCAACGCGATGATTTTCTCAGGGGCATGTACTACTCGCATGGCTTCGCGTGCCTTCTCTTCCTCCCGATACCCTTCACGGGCACTGCGGCTCTCTCCCCGTCCCGCAGGTTCGCCAGGGTTCGCCGCCGGCAGTGGTGGTGGTAATGGTCGCGCCGAGTAGACGCCTGTCTGGGTATTGTTCACAACGGTACGCTGGTAAGTGTGATACGGGGGTAGATTCTGGAAATCTTCGGCTCTCAGACCCATGTAGCCGGCGAATAGTCTGGCATCATCTGCCTGCAGGCCGAAGAGCACCCAGGTCTGCACGTTCTTGAGTATTGCGCTCAGCACTTCCTTCGGCAATTGCTCAGTGAACTGGTGGGCTAGCATCAACCCTAGACGGTAGCCCCTTGCCATCGACAGCATGCGTTCCACGTCGGCCCGAGCCGTATCGACGAAGTTCTGAAACTCATCCACCACCAACAAGTAATCGCGGCGTTGCTCCTGTGGAATAGACTGCCGGGCGAAGGCACCTGTTAGGAAGCCATTCAGGATCAGCGCGCCCAGGAACGACTGGTCTTCGCCAAGTCTTGGGCTTACCCTCCCAACGAATATGGTGCCTCTGTCCATGAGTTCCTGGAAATTGACTGTGCTGTACGGTTGGAGGATGATGTACCGCACGTCGTTCTTTACGTACCTGTCCACACGCGTCAGCACGTTCTGCATAGAAGATCGCTGCTGGGAACTCATAGATGGGACCTGATTCTTCCAGAAGTCCTGCACCAGCTGATTGCGTATCTTCCCCACCAACGCTTCACGGTATGAGTTCCCACCTTTACCGTCGTCCTGTAGCCATCGCCACAGATTCAACATGGTCGGGATCGGTTCAGCTTCGAGCACGGCGATGGTACCGTCCCGTAGGAAGCGCTGCATCAGCACTGCCTGCTCCCAACTCGCCCCCATCATCTTCCTCATCAGGCTCAATGTGAGAGATTCGACCTTCTCGGCCCCCAACTGAGCCACAACGCGTCCGTCCAGAGGGTTGATGCCGAGGGAGCGTCCTGCTGCCCCGCCTACGCCTCTTGGGCGGTTCTCGGGATCGAATGCCAGCACTTCGCCTTCAAGGTGTGGAGGCACCAGCCGCAGAACCTCCTCGTAGCTATCGCCCTTACCATCGAGAATGCCTACACCTCGTCTAGTCGCCATGTACTGCGCGATGATGTTGTACAGGAACACGCTCTTCCCAGATCCCATAGGTCCAAAAACATAGGAGCCTCTTCGCAGATCCTGTGGAGTCGTTCCAACTCCCCGTATTCCGGGAGGTAGCACCGTCTGCACGCGCCCCGGTGCGTGCCTTGCCCTCGCCAGATCAAGGGGCATTGGATCTGCCTGCGATCGATCCTCATCGGCTACGCCAAGTGTTACGCGTTCTCCCCTTGCCTCCTGGTCGGCTGTTACCTGAGCATAGGCCGGTAGAACTATCTGCCTGTGGGTATCCCACTTAAGCGTGGAGAGACCCTCAAGCCCCTGGTGGGGGAAGTGATATATGGCCGAGAGTTCCGCCATGTTGAGGATGCAGGGCTTGCCTATCTTCATGAAAGGAAGCATTCGGGGCAGGCACACGCCCTCCCTGGGCCAGCGGCCAAGCAAGGGAGCAAGTTGCTTCCGCCAGGAAGGCTCCTCAACGACTCCGCCCATACCCTCCACAGCATCCACGTCAGGAGCTAAAGTCGAAGATGTGACGGCTACGGGAGACGTGATCGGTCCTGACATGTGGGTCTCCTCGGCATGCAGTACAGTGTTCGCCTTGCGCACCACCTTGAAGCCCTGGACTACGCCCGCGATGATTCGATTGTATTGAATATAAGCCCTAAGCAAGGATGTCAGCCGAGCGTCAGCCATGCTCCCAGGCGGTGTCCCTGCATTCGTCCCATTTTTTATACGCTGCGCAGCCACCAACCTGATCAGGACGTCGTAGCCCTGCCGGTCCGCCTTCTCCTCTAGAGCCAGCACCCGCGCTTCGTACTGAGGACCAAGGGCCTTCTTGCCCAGTTGCATCTCCATCTCCCGCAGCCGCGCCAGTTCTTCGTTCACTGCCTGTTGGGTCTGCCCAACCGTCTCTGGGCGTGCTGCCACCACTATTTGAATGCCCATTATAGGTACTGTTTCGTCCGAGGCAAGCAAGCCGATCACTGCAGCCAGAGGGTCCGATCCTGCACCAGGCGATCCAGGCCGACTGATTGTTCGGTTGGGTGTGAGCAAACGCTCATCGGATCCTCCTGACCCTATCGGGTAGCGACTGTCTGCGAGCAGACCAAGTTCGCACCATGCCAGCTCTACTCGTGTGGGGATACTGCTTTCTGAGACCTGAAGTTGCTCATGTGATATCCTTGATGCCCCCGACGCTCGCATAACATCGATCAATGCACACTCCAGAGGATCCTCGACCCACCTGACCCGGCACCTGGGGTAATGCACCATGATCAGATGGCGCACCTCTTCTATCAGGCGTCCATTGCTATTCCCATTCCCATCTGCGCCCTCGCCCCGGCCGTCGCCAGTAGTCCTGGGGCACCAGACGTAGAATCCTACTTTCCCCTCCGTGCGAGGAGTGCTCCAGATTTCAAAGCTCAAAGCCAGTCGTTCTGCTTCCATCTTCCTCGCTCGACCGGTGCCGACAGTCCTGGTGCGCAAGGAGTTGCCGGCGAATCCTGCTCGTGCTGTATTGCTCAGCAAATTCCATAACTGCCCGAACAGATCGGCAGCTGCTCGTGCGTCTGCCTTGCTACCTGTTGGTATGAGTACCTCAAGTACGCATCCCTCTCTGAGCCGTTCCTCGCGCACGGCAGGCATCCAGTCGCGAACGTACTTGCGCCAGACCCATAGAGTGTAGCCTGCGTACAGCGCTAAGGCCCCTGTAGAGGCGTACAGGGCGATTTGTCCCCATCTCCCCAGTTCGTCCAGCCAGCCGATTTGACCCTGTATTGCTGGCTGCGGCGTAATGCCTTTCTGCAAGATGCCCCACAGGGTTTCCCAGGAAGAGGGATGTACCATATGCCAGGCGAAGAATGCCCAGCCAGTCAGCCAGATCGCGACCAGCCAGGCTAGCGGGCGGCTCCTCATGCTTCTCAGTATCTTTCCTAACCACATCCACCAAGCTTCAGTAGCCACCACTTGCCTTCTTCTCGTAGGTGACCTTCTCATTGTTGATTATGCTCCTACTGACTTATGACCTGTATGCGCTTCTCAGTTGCGACCTATACCTCAAGATGGCTAGAAATGTTGACAAAGATAGTCTCGGGTAGGTGTGTCTGACAAAAAGTGTTTCTGCGAGAAACACGCAGGCCCCAGTGTGCCTGCGCGACCGATACATGTATGCGCCAACAAGGGGAGGGTGGCCGCAATCCTCATGAATGCAGTTAGGTGGCAGCGCCAGAGATCGTCTCCTCGTGCCTATGTTCGGTGGCAGCGATTCCATTGACCTGAGTCGCTGGCGGATCATGCCACAGCCTTCCCTATTTTGCGGCGCAGAGAGTCACGCCAGTGTCACACGACTGTCGGGGGCACCAGAGGCAACAGCATACCAGGAGCTATCCATTCAACTTGCCTCAGGAGCGTCTAGAATGGCGTCAGAAGCCCCGATCACGGCAGATCCAGGGGAGAAGACACATGTCAGAGTACGTCAGCCGTCCTGAGTAGCTCTTCCACGTCAGAAACAGGGGTACGACAGCACAATGATCTGAACCAGGACAGCCACGACATGCTCTATCATGAGCCAAAGAGCGCAAGTAGGCTCACCCATAAAGACTAACAGAGTCGGCTGAATTTGGTAGAGTTCTGCATGGCTAAAGTATTGATATCAGACGACTTGTGGAAGGTGGTCGAGCCGCTCTCACCTCCAGAGGCGCCTAGCTGGAAGGGTAGCAGACCTCGTGTACCCAACCCGGCGACACTTACGGGCATCATATTCATGCTAAAGCCGGACTTGCAACGGGAGATGCTGCCACAGGAGATGGGCTGTGGTTCAGGCATGACCTGCTGGTAGAGACCTCGATACTGGAAGAAGGCAGGTTTGTGGGAGTAATCTTGTTAGGTGTTATGAGTGAACTATCCCGCAGAAGGTCCACTTGTACCTAATAATCGACGCTTGTCGCGAAAGCGAATTACCTCGGTGATAGGTGTTCCGGGGCGAAGCGTCAACTCAGCGTGCGGCTTGATAGGGTACGTAAAAGCACGTTCGAAGTGTATGTGCTGAACCAGAATGCTAAGGATCAGATTGGCTTCCATCACGGCGAAGTGCCGACCTATGCACACGCGAGGGCCAGTCCCAAATGGGAGATAGGCGAAACGCGGAATGGAGTTTTCATTCTGTGGCGTGAAGCGCTCGGGATCGAATTTGGCGGGATGAGGAAAGTAGTCGGGTCTGTGATGCATTGCGTAGGCATCAAGAAGCACTATTGCACCACTCGGCACCCGATATCCACCTAAAGTGGTGTCGCGCACGGCCATGCGAATAATGACATGCCCAGGTGGGTAGAAGCGTAGGCTTTCCTTGAAGACTTGGAGGATAAACGGCAGGTGAGACAAATCGTCGAGACGTGGTGTGTGGCCGTTCAATACAGCGTCTACTTCCCGCTGTGCACGCCGCTGGATCCCCGGGTGGCAAGCCAGCCTATACAGTGTCCAAGACAAAGCTAGCGCCACAGTCTCGTGACCCGCGATGAAGATCGTCATCACCTCGTCACGTACCTGCTCATCTGTAAACCCGATCCCGGACTCGTCTCGAGTTTGCAACAATAAGTCCAGCAAATCGCCCTGGTCAACCCTATTGGTTCTACGATCAGCTATCATGCCGTAGATTGCCTCATTTACTCGGGCAATTGCCTCTTTGGTTCGGCGGCCACTGGGTAATAGGTCCCTGAAAGGTATGGGAAAGAGAAAGGAGCTGGCAACAGATCTGAGCGCCGTATGTATGTCTCTACCCAACTGATCAGCGTCTCCAAGGTTCTCCATTGAGAACATGACGGCCCCGATAATCTGCATAGTAAGCTTAGTCATCTCTTTGGTGACATCGATGGTCTCGCCTTCGGACCAAGAGCTAATGAGCCTCTCTGCATACTCCGTTATGGTTTGGGCATACATTGCCACATTTTGATGTTTGAAAACGGGCTGAACAAGGCGCCTCTGTTCGCGATTGTCCTCATTCTCAGCAGTGAGGATTCCGTTGCCAAATACCGGTCTCCCCAACCTGGTCATGGATAATGGTTTGTCAAAGTCTTGGGTTCGTACCAATACCTCCTGGCAATACTCCGCCTGGCTGATTACTACAGCAGGCTGCAGCCCCACTGGAACAAGATAGATTCCTGGGAAGGTCCGAGCCAGCTTCCTCCGGAAGGCGAGATTGTTTGTAACCATCAACGGGAGATTTCTTAGTAGAGGCCAGCCTGTGAGTTTCGGGGTGGGTGCAGAAGTTTTCACCTTTACGACCTTTCAAGTTATGCCATTCACTTGTCTAGCTTACATGAGAATCATATCATATCAAGATAATATTGGCTCTGCTCTTCGTAACACACACGAGAGCAGCACTTAGCCTTTGGTTCAGGAGCAAGAATCATGCTGCTCAACAAACGTGTAGACACACTGCTAGACCAGCTCTCACGATCATATGATCCTTCACGCGCTCCAGAAGGCGTACTTCTTTATAGTCCGAGCGTACTCCGCATGGTGGCCGTCTGCGTTTACGCCGTCTATTTTGCTGGCTTTCTGAATAACTTCTTCGTAAGCGACTTCTTCAGTACAGCGTTCTCAAGCGAACAAAAAACTCAACTCTTCTATAGCCAGATTGCGCTAGTGGTGGTGGGAGCGATAGGTACTATCGGTGTCGTAATCTTCGCTCGAAGCCACTATAAAGGAGCAATGCTCGCCGGTGCTATGCTTGGTATTAGTTCAGGCATGATCGCTAGCTCTTACATGTTTGGCCTAGATGTCAATCCGCATCTTCTACTTGCGGTGATTCCGCTGCTGCTTGTCGGCTTTGCCGTGGGTCGAAACGGGTTAATCTTGTGCGCTGCGTGGATTGTAGTTACCTATGCATTCCTGCGAGTAGCGGACACCTGGGGGTGGTGGCCACGTCCCCCAAGCATAAGCATCGACGTAGTAAAACACGAAAATCTGAGTGCCTTCATAATAATGCTGGCGGTTCTCTTGGCGACTCAACTCTATCTGGTAAAGCTGGGGGTAGCTTTACGAAAACAGGGGCAGTTATATACCGAATTACAAATTAAGGAGCGTCATCAAGCATTCCTTCTGACCCGAATCATGACGGCCCAAGAGGAGGAAAGGAAACGCATCGCTCGAGATCTTCATGATGCACCTCTACAGGACCTTTTCGTTCTAAGCAGTACGCTTGGCAATGTACGTCAGGAGATCCAGGACATGCTCGCTAGCTGCGAGGATACGCTTTTAGAGTTGAGCTCCAAGCCAGTTACGCCCCCGATCGAGGACCCTACTCCTATGACAGTTGCAAGCAGAGAACCTATACAAAATCGGCTAACGATAATTGCTCTGCTAAACGAGTGGCAGGTTCGATTGGAGAAGCTACTCGGGCAGGAAGGTATGTTCGTTGCACCCTCAGTCACTGAGGCAGGTACGATGAGCAAGTCTTTAAGCAGTCCTGTAGAGATGTCAGCGCAAGCTATCGAACCAACCCTCCAAAGCTTAATAGCGCAAGTCAAAGCAGTGACCGAACAAATGCGGGAGATATGTAGCGCCTTGCATCCTAGCTATCTCGACGCTCCGCTCGTAACCGCCATCGAGAAAAGCACTCTTCGCCTACGCACACAGAAATCTGGGGGCAACTTAGAGCTTTCTGTCTCGGGTGAGGAGCCACCAGACCTGCGCGACGACATTAAAGCTGCCTGCAAGAACATTATGGAGGAGGCTGTCCGTAACGCCTTTGCGCATGCTGCTGCCTCGCAGGTTCACGTTACGCTCGACTTCTCATCAACGGGCGCAATTGCTCTAACTGTGGCCGACAACGGAACAGGTTTCGAACCACGCCCGATCAAAGAATTGCGCTCTGCGCAGCATTACGGTTTGGCCAACATGCAGGAGCGCGCAGAACTTGCTGGCGGGGAAATGCAGTTGACTACTGTCATAGGCGAAGGAACAATCATCAGGCTAACAATCCCATCCCAAGCAAGGACATCCTAGCACAGATTTAAGGAGACTGAGCCCTTGTCAATTCTCCTCATGTCGGCAGATGATGCTCATCCTGGTGACCGTAATAGAACGCTACGAGGCCAGCGCGAGTGTGTTGTTCAAGTCCAAGTTTAGCGTAGATCATGGTCAGGTATGACCGGACCGTAGAAGCGCTGTAGCTCAATTGCTTGGCAATTTCCTGAGTAGTCAATTCAGGTCGTAATGCTAGCTTTAGGACCTGGAGCTCCTTGGGCGTTAGTCGGTCAAGTGCTTCGCCACGCAAGTGGCTTCCGAACTTCTTGATCAGACGTAAAGGGACATATTTATCCGACGTAAGAAGCACCTGCGTGAAGCCAATAGCTAGTTCAAGATCGCCCGTGCCCTTTTCATCTACTCCATCCGGACCATCAGGGCTATTTACCCATTCCTCAAACTGCTCTCGATTCAGAAACGCTGTATGTACAAACGCTTTCACAGGTAGGTGTCTCGCATGGATCTCGTGAAGCACCTGCTGCCCGGTTAGCCGACCTGCAAGTTGCAGGTCCAATACTATCATATCGGGGCAGTCTCGTTCCATAAGTTCAAGCGCCTTCTCGCCGCTAGCCACTTCCCCAATTACATCGCAGCGCAACAGATCAACGAGCACATTGCGTAGACCCCCACGCATCTGTGGATGGTCGTCGCAAATTACCACCTTGCACCCTTGAGTTGGCGGAGCGTCAGTCTTGCTATAGATCAGCATTTTACACCCCTTCCCTGGGACCCTAAAGCAGACTGCTCAGATGGTAGCAAACGCTACCCGGGAAATACACAAACTCAACGGCGGAGTGTCGATCATTGACGGTGCCCTAATCCAGCATCCTATTGATTCTAGCATTCCGATCAAAGGAACGCAAGAGAGGTTCAGCTACAGAAGAGCTGACTGCACCAGACAGGGCAAAGATCAGGAGGAGCAGGCGAACCAATGCGGTACTCGAAAGTTGTATATAACACAACGCGACTCAAAGGCATAGGTTCTATCAAGCTCTCGGATGTCGTGTGATTTCGTGTGATTTATCGAGCAGCCGAACAGCGAGAAGTCATTATCAACTGGGCCGCCAACGAATTCTTAGCTGCGCCAGAGCACAGTAATCGAGTTCTATAGTGGTGAGCACTGAAGGAGCGCAGTAGACAGCGAGGCCCTATACTCTCGCGGTCAATCATTTATCCACGACGATGAGTGATCGCAGAGTGCTATTTGTACGCCTGGATCCCGCTTACACACCAGTGACAATTCTGTGACCCTGCGTCCGCTACACTTTGTGCAGGATCGATGCAGCCACCAAACAGCTAGAGAAGGTGCGGCGCGTCGAAGAAAGGTGGAGATTCGCAGAAAGGATGACACCATGGAATCGCAGTCGGATGAAGCGATAGACGTACAGGTGATATGGCGCTCAACGCTGGCAACCCTTAGGGAACAGGTGCCTGAGCCAAGCTTTCGTACCTGGCTGGAGGGCACGCGTCTAGGGGCGATTACAGCAGACCGGCACAAGATCTCTACCGCAACCATTGTAGTCCCTTCGACTTTTGCCGCCGAATGGCTGCGGCGCCGCTACAGCGTGGCAATCGGCGAAGCCCTCAGGAACTGCATAGGGCGGCCTATCGCAGTAGAGTTTACAATAGAGGCTCTGCCCTCGCGCCGTGCCCTACGGGCCCTCGATGGCATCGGACCTCGCATCCAAGAATGCCAGTTCCCTTTAGCGGTAGGACAATCGGGACCGGTCTCAACCAACAGCGGGCAAATAGCCGACAAGAGTCAGAGCAGCCAAATCTATCCGACCAAAGCAATTGGCTCGAAACACAATGAACTCAGGAGCAGTAATACTGAAGAACCACAGCGAGTCCTACCTCATGAAATGCGGGCGGTATCAAGCGGCCCCAGCGCGCGCGGCGAACAACACCTGACCGCCTTGGTGTCCGGAACGGAATCCACTCCCAACCAGTCAATGTCCGAGCACGATGCCAGCACTCCTCCGGCTCCGGTACCAGTTCTAAACCCGCTCCATACATTTGATAGCTTCCTCATGGGAAGAGGCAACCAACTTGCTGCATCTGTGGCTCGCAAGGTCGCCGAAGAGCCAGGAGCAGGATATAATCCTCTCTTCATTTACGGCTCGCGTGGAGTAGGCAAGACCCATCTCTTGCACGCCATAGGCAACGACGCTCGTCTTCGGGGTGGGCCGCATGTATTGTGCGTACCAGCCATCTTGTTTGCCAGCCAGGCAGCCAGCGCTCGACTTGCCAGTCCGGATACACTCAGGAATATTGATCTGTTACTTGTGGACGACCTGCACCTGATTGCGGGCGGGAGTGGGCGTGCTGCTCAACGCTCTCTAGCAGAGCTGGCAGAGGCGCTGCTTGCAGCAGGTAAGGGCGTCGTCATAACGGCTTCCCAGTCACCAGACTCAATGCTCGCGCTCGACGATACGTTGCGCCGGCGGCTCAGAGGGGGCATGGTAGTTGCGCTCGAACTCCCAGACGCGCGGATGCGCCTGAGGTTGGTTGGTGAGTTGGCCCGGCAAGCCGACGTGGTCGCAGTACAGGGGGCTCTGGAACTCCTTGCTTCTGCCCGGTTGAACATGGCCGAGGTAATTGTCGCCTGGGAGTGCCTTAGTGCCAGATGCGAGGAGGTTGGCACCCCAGCGACTCGAGGTGCCATGGGAACTCGGTCGCGAACGAGAATCATCAGCATACAGGACGTGCAGCGCGTGGTCAGTGAGATCACGTCTGGGGTCACACTGAAACCAAGAGTCACACCAGAAAGGGTCATTGATCAGGTCGCAGCATATTTCGATCTAGAGACCAATGAGATATGCAGTGCCTCACGGGAGCGCAGGGTGATGGTTCCCAGGCAGATCGCTATGTATCTGATTCGAGAGCAGACGGATCGGTCCTATGAATGGATAGCGCACCGCTTCGCCCGCCAGGATCACACAACTGCGATGCATTCGTGCGCCAGGATAGAGGAATTGTTGGAAACCAATCGGGAAGTACGGCAAACGGTACTCGAGCTACGGCAAATGATCTTCGGGGAGCACGAACACTCTCATGCAGTGCAGCTAGCCAGCTAGACATACAGGCGCAACCGTTCTCCTTCCGCTATTTGTTTCGATCAGGAAAGACCAGCAGCATGGCAACATACACAGTTGAGCATGAGGAGGTATCTCTTGTTTCTACTCTCCTCTCTAACAACGACCTTAGAGAAGTCTTTTCAGTCTCGCCGTCTGTCGTCTCCTTGCTGCCCGCCGTGATGCGTGCAATGGCGGACGAAATAGAAAGCGCGTCCCGTACTGGTGAAGCTCACAATTCTCCTACAGATCCTTCTAAGGCTCCGGATCCCGTGGATGTCCACTCTGTAGCCCAGCAGGTAGCAAGCGCTTTGTCGGTAACGCTGAGTCGTCACCTGCCCAGAAGCCTGTGCTCTGAAGCCTCTGGTCCGGCTGACGTGCCACCGCACTTGCGTTCTGTGCCGCCGGGCGAGAAATCAGAGCAGACCGGCGAGCGCGCGAGTGACAGTGGCGCAGCCCCGCGGCATCTGAGACTGAAGGTGCTGGGTTCTCCTGAGATCGCTGTGGACGGGGTCAGACTGAAGATATTAGAGCGGTGCAACCGCGCGTCCCTGGTACTCTATATACTGGCTCTACATCCGGGAGGACTGAGCGGGGAGAGGCTGGCTGCGAGCATTGCGTCAGATTCGACGTACCTGGACGCCTTTGACAGCGACGCCAACCTGGCGATGGGAGCCATACGCACCTTCATCTGGAGGCTGCGTAAACATGCACGCTGGCGAGGTATAGTGGTCTGCTCCGTAGAGCAGGGTGGTTATCAGAGCCGGTACAGGTTGCCTGATGACACCACTTGCGACCTGTGGGATTTCGAGTCCAAGCTGGACGAAGCAGCGCGGTTGAGTGTGAGGGCTCACATGGAACCTGAGGCTGCTGATCGAGCGGCTGCCGTGCGCCAGGATGCCATCTTGCTGTACAAAGGCGAGTTCTGCAAGGGTATTGGTGCCGGAGCCTTATCGCAAGCTGCTGAGTATCTACACAACAGGTATTTGCAAGCCGTGCTGTTGCAAGCCAGCTACTGGAAGGACAAAGCCACAGCGTTACAACAGGCACGCCAGAAAAGCGGCCTTGCAGGCAGGGCATCCGTGCAAGAGGAAAGTGCCTGGCTGGAAGCGTTGGGTAATTATAGACTGGCTGCTCAGGTGGAACCATATGATGAGGCGGCATATGCAGGAGCTATGCTATGCCAGGCCCACCTGGGGCAGAGCATGGGCATACATAAAACGCTAACCCGTTGTTCTCAGGTGCTGAAATCTGAGTTGGATACGAAGCTCCAGCCCACTACGATACGGACTGGTCGGGAATGTCTGCGAATTGCTTCACAGGTAAGTTCTATCGCTCACCCTGTTTGACAGACGGCTACCTGTTGTCCACGGGATATTTGTAGGGATCCGTCTTATTCAGCCGTTGCCACTCTGCCCAGCCACCAGCCAGCACCCGAACTTGTGAATATTGCCTCTTCTGTAACAAGAGCGCCGCACGGGCACTGGTTTGTTCTGCCGGTCAGGCGCAGTACAGCACGATGAGAGCACTACGGCGCGAAGGAGGCACTACCGATGTAATTCGTGCTTCCAAATCGCTCTGCGGAATGGATACCGCTCCACGTATGTGACCTTTCAGGTATAGCTCCGAGGATCGGACATCGATTACAAACAGGGCATCGTCACTGCCCTGCCGCCCGAGAGCAGGCGTGGTCCCCTGGAGAGCTGCAAAGGCACGCGCCCTGTCGTAAAAGGGCTTGAAGTCGCTGATTTGCAGCCTCGGCACGGATGCTAGCCTGGCAGTATCATCGTTGGACAGGGCATCATAAAGGCGGTAGCACCAGGCTGCTAACAGGACCAGTAAGGCTCCTGCCGTGAGGCTTGCCAGACGCTTCCGCCCGATGTAAGCTACCATCTCAGGATGTCTCAGGACAGGGCCTCCTCTCTTAGCGATTCAGCGGCAGGAGAAGAACTAGATGGCGAAGATGGCACAGCAACTGAGGGCGCAGAGGGCCATGAGACTCGCAGGTCATTAGCCGTGCTGCTCCCTACTTGTGCCGTACACACAATCTTTCTCCCACCTGGAGCGCTCGTCACTACCAGCGCATCACCATCTTCTATGCGCTTCAGGACCCCCAACAGACGACCTGCATCCAGGGTCTTGCCAGGTGGGTTGGAGCGAGGAACCTCGGCAGGAGTCGGAGCAACGTGCGTGTCCTCCTGCGTTGTCTTCTCGACAACCCTCTGCATTCCATCCTGGATGAGGCGATTCTCCTGATCTACCAGGAGAAGAGTGACATCGGGCGCGTCCATATCGGCCACCGGTGCCGGCCCAAAAACGAGGTTGCCGAACTCCTCACAGGCACGACCCCGATACGCACGCAGGTGACGCAATCCACTGACCGTGGCCGCGACAGCTATATCTGACCCATCACGTCCCAGCTCTCGCAGGTTCGATGGCTCGGAAAGTGGACTACCCGAGCCAAACCAGGCACCCGCACCGTGTAACACCAGCAGCAGAGGATCAGGCTCCAGGGAACTGGAATAGCCAGGTGGAACTCCCTCCATGATGGGAGATTGCCTTTGGTTCGATACAGCCCACAACGCCCAGAGCAGGTAAAGACCGTAGGTTTTCCGTGCCAGATCATCGTCACTGTACGGGGGCGTGGCGGTCCGATAGGCGCCGCTCAGGTTTACTCTCAGCATCCGGATGGTGCCAGGGTGCAACAGATCTGTCAACGAGACGTGTGGGCGACTCAGCATACGCACCAGTGCGGTGCGGCCCACTACGCGCTTGAGCTGGCCTCGTAGCGCGGCGCCATACAGAAAGAGATCATGCGGGTCTATACACTCCACCTCTGAGGCTCGCGCCAGTGCTGCGTTGGCAGCATGGAGCGCCCGCTCGCCCGCAACGCCAGCCTTTTGTATGAGAGCCAGCCACTCAGGATCGCTCCACGCTGCACGCTCGCGCTGCAACAGGCTCAGCAACGTTTCGGATTGCTCTAGCACCACCATCAGGGCAGGTAGATCAGGACACGAAGGTAAGGAGGACGATGATGGTGACGAGGATGCTTTGTGAGATGCAGACACTGGAGAGCTGCCCAGCACCCTGGGATCTCGGCCGCTAGCAGACGATGAGATGCCACGGGAAGCTAGAAGCAACCGTGCGCGGTGGTGTCGCAGCAATAGCACGGTGAGCCAGGCTTCCAGTATCGCCATGCCCGGCCCGCTATCTTCCGTGCGTGCGACATCAATACCCACATCCATACCAGTTACGTTTACCGCTCGCAGGAAGCGCATCTGAGCCGCAAGTCCGGTCTCGAGAGCCAGTGATGTCGCAGTGGCTTCTCCTTGCAGCGGAGGGAGCCAGGGGGAAGCGGCCACATACAACATATTGGGATGCACACTTCCGGCCGGGTTGTCCAGGTCAATCTGCGCGACCCACTTTTCAGCATGGGCACGATCGCCAACACGGAGGATTATTGGAGAGAGAGGATCGGCGCCCGTAACACCAGCGGATCCAAAGGGAAGCATGCCAACTCCGCGGCGTTTCAGATCTGGCGACGTGATCCGAGACAGATAACGGGCGGACAAGGGCGGCTCATCGGGAGGAGGACCACCATCCACTGCAACAACAGTCACTCCCATATCAAGTGCCTGCGATACGAGCGAACCTGCGACATCCCTGCGCCATGCATCACTGCCACCAGCCACCAGCAGATGCTCCGCGAGCATAGGATGCAGACCCATGCGCTCATGGCCGTTTGGTGTGCGAGCGTTGCTGATAGGTGAGGCATCGGCAGCCGAACCCGTTGGGGCAGACGCTGCACTATGTACCTTACGAAGTGCTGGCACCCCTATGGCTCGCCCATCGCAGGTGGCTCTACCGAACACCAGTATCTGGGAAGGAATGGGCGGCAGGAGGTAAGAAGACTGTAGGGATAGCTCGCCAGTCTCTATTGAATCGAGCGCCACATTGAATCCAGTTGTGGATGGGAATAATAAGGTGCCCATAGGCAAGATATTGTGTTCGTCGGTGGCGTCTGTTTCCTCGGTCTGGCTCACAACTGTGCCTGGTTGCTTCTTGTCTATGCGGCCGAACATCGTGTTTGCTGCCCATGCACCCCATAAGGGATAATTGGCTGCCAGGGCACTCACAACGCGTCCTCGCAAGCCTGCATATGCGGGCGCGGAGGCTAGGTTTCTCCTCTTGCGCGCTTCGGATCTAGCGGATACACTGCCCGATGGATCCTGGCTGTCCGCACTGTCATAGTGCAGAGGCCACCACATGGTCCTACCCCATAGTAGCGGCTTCAAGAATGGCAGTGGCGATAGCTGGGATGGCCGGGACGGCTCGTCTGACAATTGAGGTGCTACACGACTGAGGTTGAGGCGTGTCAGTGACGGCCGCGATGTGGGAAGATGCCGCGTGTCGTTCTGGGCCATTACCACAGCTGACCACCCGTGGGGCCATAGCTTCAATCGTACCTCAACCTCGCCTTTTGGACCCGCACCATCGGAACGGCCAAGGCTTGCTGCCAGTCCGCCCAGGTGGATGCCACATGCAAATGGATCAGCTAAATCTTTGTTACCTTCCGTTGCCGAGTCCCACCTCCATGCACCTACGGTCCAACCGGGAGAGGGCGGCTTGAGTGGGTCTGGCACGGGGCATTTCTCTGCCCATACGCCGGGCAAGAGACCAGAAAGCATACCTTCCAGGGCTTTCTGGGCTGCGACAGGTGCCATAACATACAGGGAAACGTTCGGCGGCACTTTCCCGGGCTCAAAACGCCAGATCAGGCCCACGTAGCCTGCGTTCCGAGCCAGGGCATTAAGCATGCGGGTGATGGCCGTGTTATTGGGCTGCTGGTCAGCATGATAAAGTACTCTATATGCCACCGTTTCGCCTCGAATGGCGGTGAACAGCCAAACAACTACCCAGGTGAGCATGCTGATACCGGCAAATATAAGGAGTACTCCGGATAGCGATGCCTCGATAGAAACGATCCCCGCTCCTGCCAGGACAGTCAGCACAACTCCAAACCCCAAACAACAAAAGGCCGAGAGCGTGACTCGCAAACAAATAGACCGTTCCAATGACCCTTCACCCTCCCTCTCTCACAGCTACGGCTCCGCTTGATTGGACCTGTTATGGCTGATACCGGAGCATTCTATATTGGCTCCGCATCCTTCTCTCCCCACCAGGATGTGTTCTCGGAATCAGGCTCGACTGCTGCTTCTGGCGCAGCCACACTCCATCGCTTGGAGACCGGGGAGCGCTCCTCTTCGTGAGGGACAACTACGTCAGCGGCTCGGTCCAGGGTGGGTCCATGTTGGTCCCCAACGGGATCAAGGCTCTCTACGCCGGGCCTGCCAGAATAGCCTTGCTGGCGCAAACGGGTTTGCAGATCGTCTCGCTTCGCGCAAAGGAAATCGTGCCAGCGCTGATTGCGTGCCTGCGCCGCGATCTGCATTTGTACGAGTGCTACGTCTCGCTCCGAAGATCTGTTCTTGTGACTTCGGTGTGTCGCCATGATGTTACCTCGTTTCACTGCGTGATCTCATTGCCCGGCGGGTTGGCCTCTGTGCTAACAAGGCCCAGCCTCTAGCTGCCTGAGAATACAGCCATCTCAGCCCGGCTCGACTGCATATGCATATGAAAGATATCGTCGCCGAGCAGAGTGACGCACTCGCCTCTCTGGCTTGTGCCCATCAAGAACGCGTGGTACTCGGTCAGTTTCGGGTATAGATCACGCGCTATCTTAGTCGCTGTGGCCGTCTGACGATAAAGCGTTATAAGCGGCGTGTTCTCAATGATGGCTCGACCGGTGAAAGTCTCTGAGAACGTGAAGAGGTTTTGCTCTGCCATCCAGATCGCGGCGTGGTACGTGCGCGCGGTCTTTACCAGAAGCATCGCCTGCTCTGCAAGGATCGGCTCCTGTGCCATGTACCGAAACTCGTCTATGAAGACTATCATGGACTGCTCGCGTGCGCGGTTGCGGATGCGGCGCTGCACTGCCGCCAGCACCTGCGAGTAGAGCAGAGGACGGAAGGTGTCGTTCACCTTCGAGAAATCGTATGCCACTCCTGGCGAGGTCAGACGGAGGTTGAGACTCGTACCTTCTCTGGGATTGAACACCTCTCCGTACACTCCATCTACATACAATCCCGCGATCTCATCCGCCAGCGCACGTCCGTTGTCGCCTTTGAGCCTGAGTCGAGAGCATAGCTGCTCCAAACGCGGCGTCTCCTCTGGCCTGATTGACTGGGGGTCTATACCCGTGTAGAGGTCACGCAGAGCGGAGCCCAGGGCCGCAAGTTCCGCGTTGGTGAATACCCGCCTCCCCGCAACCATCCCGCCACCCTGTCCCTGGCCCGGCTGCCCTGTTAGCGCCTGCCAGCCACCTCCCTGCGCGGCGGACGCCGCTGCGCCCCCGGCCCCCGCAGCTGAAGAAAGCAATACGGCCAGAGCACGCTGCACATGCGTTACCTGATCTGTGAGGGTAGTTTCTACCACGTCCAGCACATTGAGAGAGGTATGCGCAAAGTCCACGCGGTTATACGATCCACCCTCGCCCATTGCTTGCATCAGCCGTCGCGAGTGGCCCATCGGCTCCAGCACGACGATCTGTGTGCCGCGCAAGGCCTCTCTGTATAGGAGGAGATTTGCACCGTAGGTCTTCCCGCTCCCGGTCTCGCCCACAATGACATGGTGGTAGGCCGAAGCACCTCCAGTGCTGAATATGCTCGGTGTGCTGACTTCGCCACGGATCCCACCCCTATGTGCCCCATCTACACCACCTGCCCCACCAGCGCCGCTCTGCCGAGTCCATCCATCATAGAAGACAGGGTAGCCTCCGTCAGCATCTATACCCCACAGGATTCCACGCGTATCGTTGCGCCGGCGCAGCCCGAACGGCACCAGCACGGACACTCCTTCCGATACGGCTGTACGCTGGGTCAGCTTCAGGTTGATGCGACCGGTAGGGATAGGGGTGAAGAGCTTCAGCGCCTGGAGCTGGTTGCCGCTCTCCACGCGGAAGCGCAACTTGCTGGCCAGCACGCGCTCGGCAAGCCGGGTATTCTCGTGCAAGATGGTACGCGTTCTGCCTTTGATCAGTATAGACACCACCACCCGGTGTAGACGCTGCCCAGCGTCCACGGCTTTCATCGCATAGTCGCAGTCCAGCCAGGCGGCCTCTGATCTTGTGTCGCGGCCCATGCGTCCGGTCGTGCTCAGTTGTGCCTCAAGAGCGTTATAGGCGTTCATCAGGGTGATGTGAGCACGGTCCGGAGGGTAGGTATAGACGTCCACAGCAAGCCCGACGGGGAATGGGAGTTGCAGCAGGTCGTGTACCGTGTAGAGGTCCCAGGCGCCCCTGAGATCCCAGCTCGTCAGCACGCACATGAACGGCTCGCCAGGATTGAGGGGTGCCAGGTGATCGCGTTCCTCAACGTACTGCCCCCTGAAGAACGGCTCCGTAGTGTCCACGGGAACCACGCGCGTCATGAAGGCGCCGGCTGCAAGACCCTGCACTGTGTTATCGGGTATTTCGGGGGGTAGCCAGGCCTGAAGGTAATACTTGATGCCATGGAGGTCGGTAGAGGCGCGTAGTTCCTCCATGAACCGCCGGTATTGTTTTAGACCCTCTCTGCGCCACACCTCAGCCGTAGATAGGACCATCTCGTGTACTGAGTCGACGGCGCCCTGGAGCGAATATGGCTCGGAGAGCGCCAGGATCCGCATGGGTACGTCGATAGCGGAGAAGAACTCCGCGAACCGAAACTGCACCGCCGCCAGCTCGTCACCCTGGAACATGCCCAGGTGAAATGGTTTTACCTCGAATATAGAGACGCCCTCGATGATGTCATACTTGGAGGCGTGGCGGTCTTGCTTCTTTTCCTTGCCCCTCCTGCCGACTTCGACACGTCCCACTGCCGCAGCAGTATGGACAACGTTCTCGCCAGTCTTATCAGGAGCAGGTGGCGATGATTTATTGCTCGTGCCGGGTAGAAAGTTTCGGATGCTCTTAGCCATGCGTCAACTCACAAGTTCCAATCGCTATAATCTGAATTGAGGGGTTCGTCACTTACCGGAGTATGCGAAGAGTGGCCGTTGCTGGACGCCGGAGTCGCTTCTGTTGGAGACGTGGGGTCATGACTATCTGACTGGGAGGATCGAGCCACTGGAACGGAACTCCAGACCCCATCTACAGCAGGTGGCACAAGCGGTACGAACAGGCCGTCGAAAAGGTCTGCTGACGAGCCATCACCGGAGCCTCTATGCACCATGACCGGAACCGGCTTACCATCTCGAGTCGCCACCAGCATGAAAGGCTCGTGCTTGACCGTCCGTGCCCTGTAATAGTAGCCAGCGTCTATGGTGAAGTCACCCAGCCCGATTTTCAGGTAACGCCTGAGGAAGAAGGTGGCGTAAGATAGCGCCCATCTGTAGATCGGATGGCCTTTCACCTTCCAGGTAGTCATCACGCCCAGCAGAACGCCGAGCAGGATACCTGGCAGCTTGAGAGGAGGCGCCAGCATCTCCATGAGCGAGTTGCCGATGAAAGCGCCGATGAAGGCTCCACCCAGGTTGGCGTAAGTAAATATCCAGAAGCCCTTCTGGTCCGCCTGTCCCAGGAACTCCTCTAGCTGGCGAACTCCCATCTGCAGCTAACCTTTCTGGCTCACGGTTTCTGAGTGCGAATGCCAATTGTCTGGGCTACCGACGGTCGGCTCAGTGCGATTGTACCTTCCGACCACTACTCGGTTTGGACATGTTAAGCGCAGCCGCTGCCCGTACCTGTCGCACCCAGAGTGGTAAGGATGAACGTGGCTACGAGAGGCAGTATAGCAATGACCAGCAGGCCGACGATCACGCTCCTGATGGCGCCCTGGAACTGGTTGGAAAACTCCGGCGCGAGGCCTCGCAGTATCAGAGCGAAGCCGATGGCTATGGCCGCGGCAAAGACCAGGATACCGGTCCAGGCTTTGATAGCGTTCAGCATGTTGCAGATCGCCTGCTCCGGCCCTACTTGCAAGAGAAGGCTTGCCACGAGCCTATTTCCGGTGTGCAGGGGCGTACCGATGGGTAGCTCCTTCATAGCTGCGATCAGCTGGATGGCGATCGGTGGAACTTGAAGCGCTTGCATGCGTGCCTCCTTTGCCTGTGTACTGTCGGATCTTATTGACTCTAGACTCAGGTACAAGCCAGTTTCCCTGACGCTACATGCTCTGGTTTGGTCTACCGTGCCGCAGCGTCATAGCCAGAGTATAGCGAGTGAGGAGTCACGCGAGCGTCACGCATATCACCCTGACACGATGTCAGTCGATGTCAGTCGATGTCAGTCGTTCCAGTTCATCATCCCTTGAGGACTACCATCTCGGCATTCGCTTGAGTACTTGTAACCCACGATGAGGAGGGGGAGTGAGGAGCATCAGTCGTGATCATGTTTGTAATCTCTACGCGCGTTCTTGCCCAGGGTATTGACAGTAAGTCCCTCGCATGATACACTGAAGTTAGCATTGTGAGGTCATTGTGAGGTTATAAGGGGGTCTAATTCGGGGTCGTTTGGGCCCGTCGCAGTAACCCTTTGGAGGAAATTGATGGCCGTCGAATATAAAGTATCCGGGCTGATTGACCGGGCACACCGCCAAGCTATAATCGCGCCTGTGAACGAGGTAGCATCTCATCTTCAGAAGCTGCTCTCTCGCAGCGTCACCGCATACATAGCGGGGGTGAAGGAGGGCAGAACGGTCACGAGGTGGGCCAGCAACGAGACCTCGGATATCAGGTACGAGAGTGAGCAGCGGCTACGCACCGCCTACGAGATCGCTCAACTCATAAGCGAGTATTACTCACCCGAAGCGGCAAGAGCCTGGTTCATGGGATATAACTCCAGGCTGGACCAGATGACCCCCGCCGACGCCATACACGAGGGCAAGTTGCGAGAAGCCCTCTCGGCTGCACAGGCATTTGTTACAAGCGAGTAGCAGGAAACTTTAGGTGACCATATCGCTTCGTGACGAACTCTTCGATATTGGCGGTCGTCGGATACACCTTGCCATTGCTGGAGAGGGTAGTCCAACCGTAGTGCTGGAAGCTGGTATGGGCGACAGCTTAAATACTTGGGCATCTATTCAGCCCAGCTTGGCCGAGATGACCTGTGTTATGAGCTATGATCGGGCAGGACTGGGTGGAAGTGATCCAGCCCCGGTGCCACGTACACTCGAAGATATCGTAAGGGATCTCGAAACATTGCTCTCAGGTGCAGCGTTCACGGGCCCCTATCTGCTAGTTGGACATTCGTTTGGCGGGCAGATCACCAGACTCTTCGCCGCTCGACACCCATGCAGTACTCACGGTATGGTGCTGATAGACCCGTCCCACGAAGACAAGTATGTCCGCTTCGAGGCAGTTCTTAACCAGCGACTTATCCAGCGACAGGATGCGTTTTTGAGTGATCCATCGCGCAACACCGAGCATATCGATCTCCCTAAGAGCAGACTGCAGCTTAATGCAGGCAAGAAAGACCTCAAGGCACCACTGATTGTGGTGAGTCGCAGCAAGCCTGACGAGCCATCCCTCATATGGCCGACCCAGGCACTACGAGAGATCGAGACTGAGTTGCAGCGTGAATTACTGAATACACCCGGATATGGCTTGCGCAGATATATCATTGCTGAGCGTAGTGGCCATTACATCCATCACGATGAGTCTGAGTTGGTGATCTCAGCAATCGAAGAGGTTATTGAAGCGTCGAGGATCAGAAGGTTGACAGCCGATGACAGCCGATGAGGTGTAGTCGCAGTTGTGGTTAGCGTCTCATGCTGAATGATCTAGATGACATTTGAGCATTTTAGAGCGCGCGGGGGTGCCAATTTGCGACTGGTGCCCCCACCTTCATCTGTTGTCTTCAGAATAGCGCGTGATCCGTTCGTCCCGCCGCCCTGGGACTTTGCGACCAACGTTCTCCTTCCTGGAACCTTCGGCGGCCGTTTCGATGATCCGAGAGGGCGCTGGGGCGTGCCGATAGAGGAGAGGTTCCGCACCCTCTATTGCACGACGCAGCGCACCGGCGCGTTCGCCGAGACAATCGATCCCCTGAGGGTGAAGCTGCCTGAGTTTCTGCAGCGCATCCGGGACTTCGTCACAGATACAGCTGATGATGAAGCTTTCCGGCATTACAGGCGAGCCGTTATCCCGAGAGAGTGGCTGGACAAGAAGAGGATCGGCTCGACGCTGCTGGACCCGAGCCTGCGCTTCATAGACCTGGAAGCCTCTGAGACCTTGCAGACGTTGAACCGCGTGCCGCGCCTGATAAGGCTGGCTGCTCGCTTCAGCCTGGACCAGATCGACCGACGAGTGCTGGTGCTCAGGGGCGAGGAGATGCGACTGTCGCAAGAGATCGCCTACTGGGCGTACCAGCAGGTTGATACCAGGGGCAACCCGGTCGCGCCGGTGGCGGGCGTGCGGTATATCTCCAGGCTGGGCGGGGAGTGGGAGTGCTGGGCGCTGTTTGACACGCGGGTGGAGGGTCGGCATAGCCCTGGCTACGTGGGGCCGATTGACCCGAGCGATCCAGACCTGGTTGAGGTTGCCAGAGGCTTCGACCTTGACATACAGGTAGTGCGAAAGAGATAGACAGGGTGTCTCGACGGATAAGCTGATAACCAAACATGGGGGTTCACGGAACTATGGCAGAGTGTGATAGCTTGCGAGCATAGACGCGCCAGCCATCCTCGCCAAGGTTGCCCACCAGGTCGTACTGAGACCCTAGATAATCGAAGACCGCCTGCATCTCCGGCGGTAAATCATACACGAGCCTGGGGGTCCATCGCTCTCTTGAATATGCGTCCAGCGGCGGGGTTATCCTGTCGCTCGCGGACGCATCTATGATCAGGGCAGGTTTGTTGTGTTTGATCTCGTTTAAGAGTTCTCTTACGAGAGAGGCACTTGTATACCCACGCGTGTACAGGGGATACTGGTAGACGAAGCGAGTGGGCGAGCGTCTACCTGCGCTGAAATTGACGCCAGGCTCAGCGCCCCAGATCAGCACCTGGTTATCGGCGGACGTGTGAGCAGATAGGTATCGTACCGCTTCAACGCGGGTCATGGCAGTGGATGTGGCAATACCCATGCGAGCAGACACCACCGCCGCGGGCACACCGATCATCACAGGGAGGAGAGCGCACAGGCAAACGACTCGCACCCACCCGGAGCGATCACTGCAGGCAGTGGTTCCACTCAGGAGGTTGTGAGCGAACAGGCCGCACAGGATACCCAGCATTGGCAGCCACGCAGTGTAGTAATAGCCGTAAGTGCGCCCCGAGACTGCAACCAGGAGAAGCTCGATGGGCAATCCTACCAGCGCCACGGACGAGAGTAGCTCCCGCCCATTACGCTCGTCACACCCATCGTTTCCATCGGCCCCGCCAACATTGTTGCTGCTGATGGTCGGGTCGGCAAACGGAGGTGGGGCAGCACCGGGCACGCCTCTGCGGCCCTTACCTGTATGACGCAGCGTATGTCCGCAGATGCCGATCCAGGAGATCAGAGCCAGGGCAGGCGCGCCGGAGAGAGCAGGCAGACCGCCCAGTCCGGAGAGGATGGAGAGGAGTCGATCTCCAACAGGGGCTGCAGAATAGGCGATCCCATATCGAAAGACAGCATCCAAAGCTTGATCTAACGCGCCGTTCGCCCAGAAGTATGCTGTTACCGGGACAAGCACGAGCAATGCACCGGCACAAATGGCTGCCAGGTAGCCCCCTAAATAATTGTGTCGCGTGCCAGGTGCTGAGCACCTCCGTCTGAAGACGATAATAACTGCAACGATCGCCAGTTGCGTGCCGACGAGAGTCGGCTTCAAAAGGAAACAGAGGGCTCCCAGCGCACCGATGAGTAACCTGTTGAGTATTCCCGGCCATAAGCTATGTGGTGGCCTTCCTGCCTGCTCATGCTCAACCTGGCAGAAAAGGTAGAGCGATCCAAATTGCAGAGGCAGGGCATACTCTTCAGGATAGTTATCCCATATCAGCAACAGGCCAAACGTGCCCAGCCAGGCCACCGATCCAAACAGGGCGGGGGCCCGGCCGAGGGCCTTTCTCATCAAGCCGAAACCTAGCAAGATCGCGGAGCAAATAAACAGTGTCTGAATAGCCCATACGCCCCAGGTTGACCGTCCTCCGATGGCGAGACCCAGAGCATCGAGGTAATAGATAGCTGGCGGCTTGTGGTCCCATACGTCGCGATAGGGCAACCTTCCGTCGAGCACCAGAGAAGCCACATAGAGGAAGACACCGGAGTCTCTCCCAGGTACACTCCTGAACGGTGGTGCGACCGACAGCATGAGGGTCAGGCCTGTTATCACCAGCACCCCGCCGGGCAACCAGATGGCAACCGGGCGGGGAGTGTGAATGGTCCTGTTGAGAGAACTCACGAAAGAAGCTAAATAGAAAGCTAAGGCTGACCTGCGGCACGCGTCGGCGATGCCACCGGCCATATGCTGGTGTCGGGTGATGGCGCCGCCGCGCTGTCGTCAAGCCCTGCGCCGTAGCCAGACGGGGAGTAGTCCTCCGTGCCACTGATCAACCAGCGTTTAGCGCCTTGCTCGTCCCCGAGCAAAACGACGGCGATTCCGGGCTTGTTCTGCATGAAGACCTCAATCTGCTGGCGGTCGATCTCCACCGGTCTCTGCAGTCGAAAGTGACGTACCACTCCTCCCGACATGCGAAGGAGAGCCTCCTTTTGGCCATCCTGGGCCTGACCCATCCTCTTGAACAGCGCCATGTTAGTGTCAAGCGCAGGCATGCCAAAACTCCAGTTGATCACCGTGCCACCTATCCAGGAGGCAGTTCCTTCGGTTTTCTGATAGCTCCATCTCCCGCCCTCTATGGCCGACGGGTAGACCCGGAAGGGGACGCCATCTATCTCAAGGGTTTCCGGGTACATAGGAGGGAGTTTCTGCTTGTAATCGGTGCCCACAACTATGCCGGAGGATGCCCACACGGCTGTAGCCTGTGCCATGGCGGTCTGAGTTGCACCGGCGGCTAGTGTTTCGGTGAGGGCTGTGGCGGCCAAAGCAGTTGCCGTGGCAGACGTTGCCGATGAGGCAGAAGCTCCGCTACTACCTCGATTACTGCCCATCATCGAAACCAGGGCAAAGAGCACGGTAACGGCAACCAAAGCCCCGCCGGCGGCAAATCCGTAATTCCGTGCAGCAACTGGACGTACGGCGAGCATCGCTTCGTCCGATGCCCAATCGACGTCCACCCGAGGCGAAATGATGTGCATGGCCCCGTCCTGGGGGAAGGAGCCCTGTTCAGCTCTGCGTATGAGCTCGTTGACTAGTGCCAACTCTTCCTCATCGGTGCGCACCCCTTTGCTCTGCAATATGCCGTGGTACACCTCATCGAACTCTCGATCCAGGTCGTCGCCGATTGCATGGCCTCCGGGTCTGTATTGTCGTGTGAACATCCTTAACTCCTCAGATGATGCTGCCTGGTGCAAGCCGCGTTATTGAATTCGAGACGCCATGCAGACTGTTTGTCCCCACGTTCGGAGAGTGCAGCGCTCCCGCCCATCATTGCCAACCGGTCAAGGTATGACCGCCGGCAGTGTGGCAGGAAGCACCCGCACCTCCAGGTAGAGTCCTCCGTCTTCGGAAGCCGCCCACACGTTCGAGCTTGATCTTGAGGCAGACGCCATGTCGTATGGGTCAACCATGTCTGACCAGTTTACGTCCGGCAGCGACACGCGTACCCGCCCTGCCCACGGCCACTCCAGACGAGTGTGCCCATTGACGTTGGTGCTCACAGTCTTTTGCACCGAGTTGGTTCGTACGTCCAGCAGCGCCACTCGCAGATCGCGCAACCCCTCGCCAGGATCTGGTGCGCCGTTCTGATTCTGATCCAGGTAGGCGACCACATCTACGCTAGCCGGCAGGCCTGGCGACCCGGGCTTTGGAGATGGTGATGGTGATGGCGAGGTGGAGGGAGCGAGCGTGGCTGTGGGGATAACGGCTATAGGCGTGAGCGTAGGGGGAGGTATTCTGGTACTGGTTGGAGTTGGCGTAGGCGCAGTTGGGCGGGGAGTAGGTTGCTGTTTTGGGACTGAAGGCAGAATCGGCTGCATTGGGCCCGAACCCTGACTGTAGTTGCCCGCTCCATTCGACGGTAGCACTGGCTGAACAGGTGCAACTGCCGAGGGCGGTCCGAGGTCGAGCACCGCAAACGTATACGTGGCTCCTCGCGGGTTCTTGAGAGCGTAGCGGTAATTGAAGATCTCGGCTGCCATCTGGCCGTCTACGTCGGCACAGGCGTGTGCAGCGGCGAAATACCCACCTTCTGCGGGTCCCATACTCGGGTTGTATTCCGCGAGGAGCTTGCGCCCCTCCTTTACAGGCGGGTACCACCATATGCGTATGGCGTGTTGGACTTTCCACTTGCCCGTCAGTTGCTCAACACTGCCCGCGATATCCCCTGTGAACGCTCGGTAGCACAGTGCTTTCGAGGCATTCCAGAGATACCAATCCCGGTCCTCTCCGGCGGTGGGATTCGGTGCCGGCTGGGTACGAGGCAGGAGGTTCAGACTGCGATAGAGCGTGCCCACTTCAACTGGCGCGGGACCAAGTATATCATTTGCACCGTCGTTAGGCTCCATCTGGTCAGGCCAGGAGCCATCACCCGCCCCGGCGTAGATCACAGGCATACCACCAAACTCCCTGGACGGGGTAAGAACCGGACGCAGCACTGGCGATGGTGTAGAAGAGGCATCGTTGGCAGAAGCAGTGCCGGGAGCCCCTACAAACAGCATGCACACAAATGCAACCACGACAAGTAACATCAGAAGGCCTTTGGCAGCATGCCTGCTCGAACGCTGCTCCCTATTCGTATCGAAGCTGTGCATTGAGCCAGCGTTGGTAGACTTCGTTGATTGTGATACTTCCGGTGGTTCGATCATTTCAGTTGACACCTTTCTAGTTCGTCTCATCACCATCTTCTGGCTCCTGGGTGTAGTCTGAACCCTCGGCAATCCAGGAGCCAGCCCGATAGAAGCCGAGACGCGGATTGTGGATGACGCTTCTCACATCGCCCTGACCTTCGGAGTTGTCCAGCTTGCTGGCGGTTCCTCTTGTCGGACTGAGCGCGTCGGGTGCACGTTTGCCCTTCCCCCTGAGCTCGAGCACCGGCGTAAGATTAGTGGCGCTGCCGGCTCCTCCATGCGGCTCATCTCCAGCTGTATTTCCATGTACATCATCAGCCAGTGCATTTCCCGGAGTGAATGCTATAGCACCAGGTATCGCTGAAGGCGCAGCAGGAGTGGCGACAGGAGGCAACTCAGATGCGAGAGTATTAGGCATGGATACAGCGTCAGCGGTGAACGGGTGGGCCGAGTATGTCTCTATGGGCACGGAGTAAAGTTCGTCGCTTATCGTCATACCCTCGGCCAGCAGCGTGCCGAGCACCTCCTGGGCCCTCTCGTGCGTCTTGTGGTCCGGTGTATCAGGAGTAGACAGCCTCGACACATGCAGTAGAGCGTTGGACCTCACCCTGTCCAGGGGCTGTAGCATATTCTGAGGTACCCCGGCCGCGCGCCACCTGGTGTGTCGCCTGGTCCCATCCTTCTCCGGGATGGCTGCTATGACCTCTGACACATCGTGGGAACTCGTCGCCACGTCCAACGTAGTGGACAGGTCCGTTGCTGACAGCCCGGCGTAGCGCGCGGTTTCGACGAAGCGCTTTACGGGCGCTGTACTGGTGCGGAGTGATGTCGCACCCAACTCCTCCGATACAGCCTGTACAGGGTCAGCCTCGTCGGATAGGCTGGCCGCCACTATAGCCCCCTTGACCTGCGGCCACGACACGTTGCGTTTCAACCCCAACCCGGCAGATATCATGAGCGCCATATCAGAGGCGGGTATACCCTGATCTGGTTGTCCCGGGGCGTCCTGGGAGCCGGGCGGCTGCATCCGTATGGGGCCACCACGTGAGGCTGCCATCGACAGCACAGAGGCGACGCCGGGGGATCCCAGGTCCAGATAGCCGTTCGGTCCCACGAAGCTGTTAAGGACTGCCTGTGGGTCATCAGCGCCCTCCATACCATCTATCGTGCTTGCGCTCTCTGCCACGTCTCGCGCCGCCTCAAGCACTCGCAACATGCCGCCGGGCGACACTACTCCCTCCTGGAGCATGGATGCGAAGCGCTGACGGTCGTCGGTGGACAGATGGCTCAACTTGCCCCGCAAAGTATTAGCAGTCAATGGCAATCCGCGACCCACCTGATCCGCCAGATCGCGCACGTCCGAGAGGACCTGCCGTCTCGCTCGATCGTCGGCCCCGGACCATAGTGTTAGCCCAGGCGTAAGCCCGGAGGATCCAACAGCGCCCTCCCCATTGGCAGCTTCCCAGGTAGCAGGTTCCCAGGCCACCAGGAAGCCGGGGCGCTTTCTTGACTTCTGCACGTGTTTGCCTTTTTGGAGGAGGTCAAAGATGTCCGTGGTCACCGGTACAAGATCGTAACGGCCAAGCCTGGGGTCGTCCTCCGATCGAGCCCCGCTGTAAACCACCAGATACCCGTCCACCAGCGCGACGGCCCTGTTCTCCACCAGCACCGCGTCGTCAGCCATAGAGCGCACACTCAGGTCGTGTGCCTTGAACTTGAGCATGGTGGCTACGTAGGGTTCGCCCTGAGTGTGTCCCGCGTCTACCAGTGGCGAGTTACTGGTGCTGCTAACCCGCTTAACCGACACTGCCTGTATTCTCTTGCTCGCATCTGATGCGGTTGGAGCGGCAGACTGGTCGGGAGCGCCCACAGCGCCGCGCAGGTCTTGCCGACTTTCGGTTGATGTATTAGCGCCCCGGGTCGCGCCATTCCATTCAGCGCTGGCCGGCGATGAAGGTCCACCCGGATGAGCAGTTTCATTGGCGTGGGCGCCAGGTTGGGCATCACCTCTACCTGTAGCTGCGCTCACAGTCGAGCCAGGGCCGGGCTTGTTAGAGCCGATGCCATCGCTCGGAGGCAGCGACTTCCATGGCCTTGAATAGCCTCGCCACCCCAGTCGGCCCAGACCAGCGGTGCGCATCTCCTGCCGATACTTCTGCCTGCTCTCCTCAGTAGATGTCCACTCACTAACTTTTCTTACGGCCCACTCTCTCCTGTGGGGTGAGACGCTCTTCTGCTCCATCAGGATGGCAGCAGCCTCGTCTGCATCCCTGTCCAGTCGTAGGGCGCGAGCCGTTTCCAGTTGGTAAGCATGTTCGCGGGCCATTTGATGATAGTTCTGCACTGCACTGTAACCTCGCTGCACCCCCGCAAGCGGAGTCCGCCCTACGGCCGCTCCTGCGCGCACCCTGGCGGCATGGAGGGCAGCACTGCCCACTGCTCCGAGACCTCCGCCTCTGAGGCCGCCCTGGCGGTGAAGCAAAGTCGCCGCGCCGACCAGTGCGCCACCTCCAGTGGCCACGGCCGCGCCTGCCAACGCTGCCATACCCGCAACTCGGCCGGCGGCAGCGAAGGGGTCCGTTTGTCTGACGCTAACGCCCGTCGCCGAACCCACAGCTGAACCGATGACGTTGAGCGCCCCGGTTACCGTGCTTGCGGCCATGCCCACGAACTGGAATGAGAGCAGCATGGTAAGGGCAGCTATGGCAATGAAGACAAGCGCTGTGCCTCTCTCAGCAAAAATGATCAGCATCTGCACCAGGAAAGCCAGCATTGTGGCCACCACAAAAGTCCGGATCACCAGGAATAGGTATGCTCTGAGCACCGAAGCGGCGATGATCTCCGTCAGCGAGAAGAAAGCGAATGGTATGGCCACAGGCAACGATATGAAGAGCACCATTGCGGCGATGCCAAAGAGCAGGAATATTACGGCCTCGATGATTGAGAAAAACGCCGGCAGGGTACCCTCTAGAAGGCGCATCACCCCGTCCTTTGCGTTTCTGACTGATGCTCCACGCTCTTCCTCATTCCCGTCGCGCCAGGTAAAGTACCTATCGTACAGTGCCCTCGGATAGCCGCCCGTGTTCTGAGCATCGGCGCGCGCACCGGTGATATCCCCTTCTTCAGCTCCCAGGAAGGCCGCAGCTGCGTCCAGGCCGTTGCAACCTGCCGGGCAATTGGAGCCGACGGAATTGCCGAACAGATGCGGCACGTGGCCAGGCGTCTGGCCGGGGAGCCAGAAATCGCCCACGGTGTTTGGCACAACCTGGTTGTTGTAGCGGTTGACCTCATTCTGGTACTGGATGGTGGACGCTATCAGATGAGCCTGCTCCTGCAAGCCAAGCCGGGTGCTTTCCAGGCCCGATACCATGCCAGGTCCGGCGGAGAAGATGATGACAGCTATGAAGAACCAGAGGATAACCTTGTTGAACTCGACCGCCTGGAACCGACCGATGAGGGGGCGTGCGATGAGAGTGAACGCCAGGACGGTGAAGGCCAGCATGATGCCCAGATAAACTAGCTGCTTGAGCAGTTCGTTACCCTGCAGTAACTGGGTCATCATGATGCCCAGGAGGTTGTCCTGCCCGCCGCCTCCCACCAGCAGCACCCTGAACCAGTGGAGCACGGCCGCCAGCATCATCATGATCCTGTCGAGCGTCCAGAAGATGCTGCCTACCATATTCAGGATGTTGAATATGATTCCGTCGCGTATAGCGCCCAGATCAGGCCACATGTCGTCTCGCCCTCCTGCTGAAATTCCTGCCCGGACCTGGCGTATACTCGGCGACGCAGCGAACCAGAGTCATCACCGCTGATCTCCTATGAGCTCCTGCTCGTCAGCGCCCGCAGCTGTGGTGCGCCTTCGGGCCCACCCAATTGCCACTAAGCCGCCAACGGTCAGGCCCAGCACAACTATCCACCAGGCGCTGAAGCGTTGCATATTGTTCTGATTGGTCTGCACGCTAGCCTGTGAAGATTGTTGATCGGAACCGGGCACTACCTCCGCGCTCGATGCGTCGAAAACAAATTCTTGAGTATCGCCGTCTATGCTGGTCTCGCCTTTGCTCTCCTGGCTCATGATCCCTGGCGTTACGCTGGCCACAGTTGTCCCGCTCGCAAGGGGGATCGGGGGAGCATAGTCTGCGGCCGCCAGGTCGAGGCCGGGCAGCCAGCCTGCTTGCTCTACAGAGAACTCCAGGACGTAACGGCTGGTGGTCGGCCCCACGCCTGGCTGCACCGGTTGCCCGTTAGGGCCGCCTTCTTCGTTCAGTGGGGTTACCTGCTCGACGAAGCCGCCACCGCCGCGAGTACGCCCCTGAGGGAAGAGTCCCTGCACAGGAGCCGGAACGACAGACGCGGTCTGGCGCTCATGGGTGACCTCGCCCCCAAACCGGAGGCGCCACATTCCTTCGCCCAGGCCGCCAAAGCGCACCAACCCGCGCTGGTCAGTGGTCGCGGTGAGGGTCCCCGTAATGATCGGTGTGCAATGCGGGTTGGGCGTGGACAGTGGAGAGGCACCTCGATCTTTACCATCGTTGATCACCGCCTGATTGGTTCCAACGCCCATGACATAGAGTGCGGCTCCACCCATGGCGGCTGAGTCTGCGTCCAGGGTGACCTTTACGCCCAGCGCGGGCTGCCCATCGATGAAGCGCACCAGCACCGATCTGCTTTGTCCACAGGTGGCACTTGTCGCGGCACGCTGTGAACCAACCCCTCGGGCTGCCACATCATTAGCCAGCACAAAGGCACTTATGGATAGCATCGCCACTAGCAGCGTAACGGCTTCCCTAAGGTGCCGTTCCAGAGAAGTTGCGAGATGACCGAGATAACCAGTTAGGGTATTCAGATAGCGCCTCTTTGAAGATTGCTTGTGCTGATAACACATAGTCCCCTCCCGTGTGATACCCCTGTTCGTTGCGCTGTTGTGCTGCCATCAGGTGCTAATTGCACCTAGCGGCTCCCCCCGTTGAGGCCGAGCAGGTTGAATGGGTCCACAAAACTCTGGCCGGGACGCTGCACCTGAAAATGGAGGTGTGGCCCGGTCGAGCAGCCCGTCGATCCCATAAGGCCCACTGTCTGCCCCGGTATCACGTGGTCGCCCGCCTGCACGCGCTCGGAGCCAACTATGGTGTGCCCGTACTTGATGGTATAAGGGCCGGACTGGATCACGATCACCCACCCCAGATTGGTGCGCGGCTCCTCAGCCCCCGGAAAGGTGCAGCGTACCCCCTGGGAAACGCCCACGTAGGTCACCGTGCCTTCCATGACGGCGTACAGCGGAGCGCCTTTGCGGTCGGCAAGGTCCACCCCCGCATGGAACCAGGGGCGGCTCGCCGGGCAATTGTATCCCGAAATCTCCGGGAAGGCGGTACAGCCGAAGTCCTGACTTACGTAGGTGCCTCGGCGCACGGGCCAGCCCTGAAAGCTGCCGTCAACCACCGGCGTTCGCCTGACCAGAGGCTCTTGCCAGACTGCCCCACCCTGATCCTGGCTGGTAACCGGACCCGATGTGTTGTCCCGGCAGCTTGGGTCGCCGGCAGGCCTGAACCAGATTATGTTCTCGGCGCTACCCGCGTCATAACGCAGTTTCGGGTTGCTCAGGTCAGGTGCGAACCCGACGGCCAACCCTCTACCCTGAGGAGCTTCCAGGGCCATGCGGATGGTGCGGCTCTGACCACTGTGTAAGATAGCCCAATCATCCTGCCAGACTGCTCCCGTAGCCTCTCCAGCGCGGTTCGTGTAGCCCCAGCGGCCAGACAGCACCTCGCCTGACTGAGTGGCGACCTCGCGCATGATGATGCGTAGCGGCCAGGTGACGGTGAGGGTCTGACCTCCTTCGTTGGAGACTTCGAACGTCCACACGTGTGCTGCCATGCTTGGGCCGGTGCCCTGAGGCCCAGGCGTGGGCAGCGGTGCCGACGTGGTGTAGCCCGTGAGGGTCATCCGTAGGGGGCCCATGCGCACGTTTTGGCCCATGTAGAACGTCGTAGTAGTGCGCGCGTCCGGCATCATCTGCAGGCCGTAAGGCGTAGCTGTGGGGAGAGGGGTAGGGCACTGCAGCACCGGCTCTGGAGTGGGTGTGCCAGGACCTGCGGTCGGCCCCGGAAATGGCTCCTGCCGGCACTGCGTGGGCACGGGCGAAGGGGTCGGGCAGTTCCAGTAAGCGTTGTACTGACCTATCTCGGTGGAGTCGGGGAAGGCTGAACCGGCACGACAGGCCAGGAGGAGGGCTGGTGCGAAGCAAAGAAAGGCCACTAGATAGGCGGTTCGCATGCTGTCACGCGGCCGTTGCGGGCTATCATGCGAACGCTTGCTGCGCTCTGAATCTGAAGATGTTTCACTTGATGTGTTCGAGATCACCATCCTGTTCCGCCCCTTCACCCCAGGTACATTCATGGTTGGTTGTTGGTTGATATCAGGGTGTACGGCCATATAGCCCCGAAGAAGGCTTCCTTGCTTGCCCCCTTCTCCATCCAGATAAGCCAGGCGGCGCCTGTGCTGTCAAGGGTGCCGGCACCCTGCAACTGGTCCATCGCTTCGTACTGGGTAGGCGGGAAGGCACGCAGAGGGGTATCCTGCCCGAACTGCGGTCCAACTGCCCCCTCCCAGGCGCTGCCAGGCGCATCTGGTAGAGAGTAAGCGTAAGCGGCGAAGTATTGCCTGATACCGCCAACAGCGGGTGGAGCGCTACCGTATCTGTAAACCACCAGCACCCTGCTGCGTTCCGGCACCCAGAAGGGTTGCGGCATATGCACTTTAGGCGCGACGGTGGTAGTTTGGCGTTGCAAATCAGGGTTCAGTTCACCCTGCTCACTTCCCTCGCCGTTCTCCTCTTCTGAAGTAGTGGTAGGTCCCGGCTCTCCGGGAACGGGCGGGAAGTAGGCGAACGTATCCTCATCGGTCCAGTGAGGGCCACCTGTGGCATCCGGCGCGTCCGCGTCCGACGAGTAGACATAGCCGATGCGCCCCGTGGAATATGTGCTCCAGAAGGCGTACACGAAGGCGCGACCCTGGTACCTAAACACCAGAGTGCGTAGCGAAGAGGGCCAGTAGTCGAGTATGCCAAGTCTGCTGTTCATTGCAGCGCTATCCACCAGTTCCACCGGCTCGTGCCACCCCTGCCATTGCCCATCGGCCGTTTGATCGCTGTAGGTTGCGTATACGTTGCTGCCATCATCGAAGATCAGAAAGGTCCGATAGCCTCCACCCTGCGACTCTGGAACACCCAGGAACGAGATGTCGCTCTCAAACTGCCGCCCACTGGTCATCCTGGGTGGAGATACGTTTGTCCACTCCCCGGACGGGGAGCGGCGCCAAACGCGCACGAAGGAGTCCGGTGCCTCCGGCCTGTCAGAGTTCCCGCCTGTCCACGCAGCCAGCAGCGCACCGTCCGGGGCCGCTTTCAGGCGCACGTTGTTACACCAGGTCGGGCTGGCGTCACCTATGCGTAGAGGCTCAGACCACCCTATGTTCCCATCGGGAGAGTGCCTGTAAAGCGCATCAGTCAGGTTGCTGCCGGCGCGCCTATCGCAGTAGAGGACATTTACCACTCCGTCTGGAGTGATGGCGACCGCCGAATCAAGATATGTGGTCTTGAACCCGGTCTTGGACTCCAGCACATTCACCGAGCGGGCATCCGTAAGGGTGCGGGTCTGCGGGTCCATCCTGCGCAAGTAGACCCTGTGCTCGGCATCTGTTGCTTGATTGGTGTTGTCCTGCGACCAAATGAAGGATGGCGCGCCCGTCACAGGATCTATGGCCGGCTGGCCTACGCCCGCGTTACCCGACATGGAGGCAATGGCCCTCCCTTCTGAGGTGCCACTACCGCCCGAAGGCATCGGCGTGTTGATCGGTAAGGTGGGGAAGATGGGCGGCGGGATCGTAGGGCGCGGAGTGAGGGTGGGCTGGTCGGGTGCGGCGGTGCATGTTATGGCCGGTGGCGGCCAGGCTGGTGGCTCGGTTGGCTGCCTGGGCACCAGGGTAGCATAGGAACCTCCCGACGGTCGGGTCGGAACAGGGGTGTTGGTGGGGCGGGGAGGTATCCAGGTGCCGGTGGGGGTCGGCGTGCCTGTTGGCAGGGTGTATTGCCGCGAGCCGTAAGGAAAGCAGTTGCACCTACACGCAGTAGCTGTGGCGATTGCTGCTTGCTCGCTCATCATTCCGCTTGCGCAGCCTGCTAGAAGAGCAGGTAATGCAAGTAAACCAAGGACCACTGGAAGCCAGGGCGCAGCGAGCGTCGGCAAACGGCTGGAGCGCCTATCCCTTTGGAAGGACCGCCGCAGTACGAGACGATCAACCAAATGGCCGTCGAAGTCGGCTCGACTTGTTGCTTCCTCAACGGTGTCTAATGTGCCTGCCATGCATGGCTCGCTTTCAGCTACCCCGGGTTATTGATGTCTCATTCATAGTCTGGTATGGCTCGAATTACCGAGTGAGAAACCTACCTTTGATTCCCAGTAAAGTCTCGACAGGTCCAGGCGGAACCGGGCCGATCCCGGCGCAATGTCTATGACCCAAGCCTAACACCAGGAGAGTCACGCGCCCGTCACACATCTGATGGAGAGCCCGGACTATCAAGTGCAATGTGGAGACGCCCAGCCCAAAGCGCAAGCCAATTCACCACACCCACCTCCTATTCGTCAGCCTTCTGAGTCTTGACAGATGGACTCTGGCGGGCTAGTATGAGGGGGAGGGGGCGACTGCTCTGAGGGAAAGATGAGGGCAGGGTTGCCAGGATGCCTGACGCATAGTCACAGCGTGCCAACCGTCATTCCGATTAGTCAATAACGAACCGATTACAGGGTATCACCTGGAGAAGCGTAAGTGAGCAGGATGTCCAACACCTCTGCGGATGAAGTTGAGCCGAATGAAGAGGAAGCCCAAAAGTGGGCCTCGTCGGCTGATGCTTTTGAGGAAACCCAGGCAGCACATGTAACGACGCGCAGAAGGAGGCACCGCGGGCCCCCGAAGGTAGAGAAGGAGTGGTACAGCAAGGCCGAGGCCGCCCAGTACTTGGGAGTGGCTGAGATAACTTTTACTCGCTACTTAGAAAGGGGCATCCTGCACGCTCGGCGTCTCCCGACGCCTGGAGCCATGCCCAGTTCAAGCGAGTACGATTATGGGCGGTTGCGCATTCATAAGAGCGAGCTGGATCGATATCTTGTGAGTGTAGATCGTCACCCGGCTGATGCTCAAACTTCTCCTGCTGGTTGGGATGCAAATCGGAGCGGCAGGGAAGGCAATGATGTCGCCAAAACCAGTGTTGGAGGCGAACCTGATGGCGAAGAGGAACTTGCCCGGATGGCGCAGGTAGGAGACACCGAGGCGTTGGAGCGTCTGCGGCGAGCTGACCTGATCATGACCAGGGAAGACGCTGCGCTACAACTAGGCGTGTCCTGGCGTACGATCAAACGCTACTTCGAAAGTGGCAGGCTGCGGTTTGCCGGTTACTTCAGGTGCCCAGACAGCTACACCAGGGCGCACGTGTTTAGGTCAGATGTGGAGCGACTGCTGGATAGCGGGGAGGCCCCAGAAGGCACGCAGAGTCAGACTAACTCAGGTGAAACTGACTAGTGGGTCAATTGACACGAATGTAGCCAATATGCTAGTGATGTTGTACATTGGTGTGAAAACTGAGCGATTGCACAACGCCTGGAGGAACACCATGACACGAAGGCAGAAAGACCCACTCCGACCCCTTACTCAGGAGGAACAGACCCATTTGGAGCACCTCAGTCGAGCATCGAGCGCGCCTGCAGCATATGTTGCCAGAGCTAAATCAGTGCTGGCAGTAGCTGCTGGTCATTCCTACACTACTGCCGCACAATTGGCCGGTAGACGCTCAGGTGATGCCGGGGCTGGGGTGCGAGTAGCAACGGAACCGGGAAGTACGGTAAGCTGTTCAGTTTGATGAA
>JADEYI010000661.1_pt1 | contig 40677 bp, 29 predicted proteins | sample 8542331 | NCBI WGS metagenome assembly JADEYI01 (sample SAMN16510988, study PRJNA670497) | mine drainage metagenome | isolation source: biofilm near Copperflume 1 | place: Germany: Marsberg coppermine Kilianstollen | collected 2018-02 | reverse complement strand
GACCCATGCGCTGCGCTCAGGGTGACAGCAGAGCCTTGTGCAGAGGTTCCTTAGCGGATAGCAGCGGACGGCGCGGCGGCTGCCGATGGGGCGTCGATCGACGGTGCGGGAACGAGTGGCAGATCCTCCGGCGAGGCGGGCGGCGCGCCGAGTGTCGCGCGCCAGATCGCATAGAAGGGATCGTCGGGATGGCTCCTGGCCAGGCTGATCACCTGCGCGATAGTCGCCTTGAGGTCCCCGTGATTGAGCCGTTCGAGCGCCGCAAAATTATCCAGATCGTGAAAGTAGATCAGGTAGTTGAGCAGGACGGCGTTGTTGAGCTTTTCCTGGTCGAGGTCGAAGCGCTCGAGGCCCGATAGCGTGGGCTTGAGCCGGCCGTAGTCGGCGCTGATTTCGGCGAAGATCGCGACGCGCCGCCGCAGGATTTCTGCTTGCGGCAGGCCGCTCTGGTACAAGCGCAACAGCCGCGCCTCCTCCTGCAGCATGAAGGCCGCGAACTTGAGATCGCTTTCATAGACTCCGCGCGCCGCAATGGCGGCCGGCGAATTGACCCCTTCGGTCGCGCTGAAGAACGCGACCGCGCCGCGGCTGCCGGTATAGGTCGCGGCGGTCTCGTCGAACATCGCGTTGCCGGCCAGGAAGTAGGTGCGATGGAACAGCTCGTGGATGATCACGCCGGCCAGTTCGACCCGATCGAGGCCGAGCAGGCTCGAGAGCAGTGGATCGTCGAAGAAGCCGAGGCTCGAGAAGGCGATTGCCGAGCGCACGTAGGTGTCGAGGCCCGCCGCTTCAAGCCGCCCCGCTTCGGCGTTGGCGTCGGCGTGGCTGAAGTAGCCGCGGTAGGGCACCGCGCCGACGATCGGGAACCACCAGGTGTACGGCGTCAGCGAGGTGCGCGGCGCGGCCATTACGATCCAGACGACCGCGCCGGCGTCGACCTGGGTAACGCTCTGGTAGGAGCCCCCGACGTTGAGGCCCAATTGTTCGGCGGCGAACTTGCGCACAGCCAGCACGGTTTGGAGCTTGGTGCGCGCGTCGGCCGACAGGTTGGGGCCCGCGAGCACCTGGCTGATGGGCCGGCGATGCCAGAGCAGACGGCCCTCTTCGTAAGCCGCGTGAGGGACATAGCCGACGTCGCATCCGGCGAGGCAAATCGCGATCACGACCGCAATCGTCGTGCGAAGCGCCCGGCGCGCGGGTAACGCGCGGCGCGGCGTTGCCCTTCCGGCGCTACTGCGCCGCCCAGCCCGATCGATCATCGCCGCGCCGCAAACGCCGTCAATCGACGGCTTCGCGCGCCTCGCCGGTGGCCGGCGCGTACTGAAGTTCGAACAGCCTGCGGTAAAGTCCCGGCCGCTGGAGCAATTCCTGATGCGTGCCGCTCTCGCGCAGCACGCCGTTGCTCAGCACCATGATGCGGTCGGATTTCTCGATCGTCGAAAGGCGATGCGCGATGACCAGCGCGGTGCGTCCGGCGAGCAAGTGGTCGACGGCAATCTGGATCAGGCGCTCGGTCTCGCTGTCGATGCTCGAGGTCGCCTCGTCCATCACCATCACGCGCGGATCGTAGGCCAGCGCGCGCGCGAACGATAATAGCTGGCGCTGGCCGGCCGAGAGATTGGCGCCGCGTTCGTGAATCTCCTCGTGCATGCCGCCCGGCAGCGGCTCGACGAAGCGCATCGCCTGGGCCCGCGTGAGCGCCTCGCGCACGGTCTGCTCGCTCAGCTCGACGCGGCCCAGTCGCACGTTTTCCAGGATGTCGCCGGCGAACAGAAAGACGTCCTGCTGGACCAGCCCGATGGTGCGCCGCAGCTCGGTCAGATCCCAATCGCGGACTTCGACGCCGTCGACCAGGATGCGCCCCGAGGTCACGTCGTAAAAGCGGTTGAGCAGCTTGATGATGGTCGATTTGCCCGAGCCCGTGGGACCGACGATCGCGATCTTCTGGCCGGGCGCGACGCTGAAGCTCAGATCGCGCAAAACCGGTTCGCCCTGGCGATACTCGAAGCTGACGCGATCGAAAACGATTGCGCCGCGCGGATTCGCCACCAGCCGCGGCACCGGCGGACTGGCGATCGTCACCGGCGTCTCCATCAGCACTTCGAGCCGCTCGACCGCGGCCAGTGCCGATTGCAGCGTGGTGTATTTCGACGCGATATCGCGCAGCGGCGTGAAGAACATCTGCGCGTACTGGATAAAGGCGACCAGCGTGCCGATTCCGACCAGATGACGAATGACCTGGCCGCCGCCGATCCACAGGATGATCGCGACGGTAAACCCGCTGAGCGCCTCGACCGAGGAGAACTGACCGGCCTCGTACACGTTGGCCATCATCTGCGAATCGCGGCTCAGTTTGTTGAGTTCGTCGAACTCGCGAAAGCTCTCACGCTCGCGCGTGAAGAGTTGAATGGCAGACATCCCGCTGAGCGATTCGGAGAGATAGGCGTTGAGCGCGGCGAAGCGCTCGCGAATTTCGCGATAGACGGTGCGCGATCGCACGCGGAAAAAATTGATAATCACCAGCAGCGGCGGAATCGCGCATAGCGACCACAGCGCGAGATGTGCGTCGAAGGCGAACATGATCGCGACGATGCCGCAGAGCATCAGCAGATCGACGAACATGGTAAGCGACCCGGCGCTGAAGGCTTCATTGATCGCGTCGATATCGGTGGTCATCCGGCTGACCAGGCGGCCGACCGGGGTGCGATCGAAAAAGGCCATCGGCAGCTGCTCGATATGCTCGAACAGCGCCTGGCGCAAATCGGCCAGGCTGCGCTGCGCGACGACCATGGTGAGGTAGTACTGGCCGTAAAATGACGCGAACTCGCCGGCCAGCAGCACGCTGTATAACGCCCCCATCACGAGCATCCCGTGACCGTGCGAAGCGACGATCGCGGGCTTGAGCCAGGCCGGTGGCGCGCCGCGGCGTGCGGCGAGAAAAATATCGATGGTCAGCTTGATGATGTAGGGCTGGGCCAGCGCGAAGGCCATGTTCAGCGGCATCAGCACGACCGAAAACCAGAACAGCCGGCGATAGGGACGCACGTAGCGCCAGACCCAGCGCAGCAGGCGCGTGTCGTAGGCGCGCTCGATTTGTTCTTCGGCTTCGATACGCATCGCGATCAGTAGCCCGCGAGCTCGTCTTCGAGCAGTTGGCGGCGGAACAGTTCGGCGTAGATTCCGCGCTGCGCCATTAATTCCTCATGTGTGCCGCGCTCGGCGATGCGCCCGTCGTCGAGCACCACGATCTGTTCGGCCTTGCGCACGGTCGACGCGCGATGGGCGACGACGATCGTCGTGCGGCCCTTGACGCTTTCGGCCAGGCTGCCGAGCACCGCGCGCTCGGTCTCGGTGTCGACGCTCGACAGCGCGTCATCGAGCACGACGACGGCCGGGTCGTAGGCGAGCAGGCGCGCGATCGTCACGCGCTGCTTCTGGCCGCCCGACAGCGACATGCCGCGCTCGCCGACCACCGTTTCGAGTCCGTGCGGCATCACCGCGATATCGCCGTCGAGGCCGGCGATGTGCGCGGCGGCCGCGATTTCCGGCAGCGGGGTATCGACCCGGCCAAAGGCTATATTGCGCGCGATGGTGTCGGAGAACAGCGTCGGATCCTGCGGCACCATGCCGATCGTCTTGCGCAGCGCCGCGAGCGGCAGGGTGCGGATGTCGCGGCCGTCGAGCAGCACGCGGCCGACGGTCGGTTCGGCCAGCCGCGCGAGCAGCTTGACCAGCGTCGATTTGCCCGCGCCGGTGCGCCCGACGATTGCGAGCGTGGTGCCCGCCGGCACCTCGATGCTGACGTCGCGCAGCGCCCATCGCCAGGTGCGGGCCGCTCCGTCGTGCTGATCGATCCCGTCGCCCCCATGCGGCTTGAAGCCGTTACGCGTGTCGAGGCCGTTGGGGTTCCCGACGTGCGCCGCGCCGTCGTCATTGTGGGCGTCGTAGCTGAACGACACGTGATCCCATTCGACCGAGCCCGCAATTTCGAGCCGGGCTTCGTCACCGGCGACGGTCGCGGGCGGCACCGCGTCGAAGATTTCGTCGAGCCGCTTCATCGCCGCGCGGCCGCGCTGGTAGATCGAGAGCGTATAGCCCATCGAGACCGTCGGCCAGGCGAGCTGGCCCAGGAACAGCATGAAGGCGACGATGTCGCCAATTGAAATCAGATTCGCCCGCACCAGCATGCCGCCGTAGATCAGGCCGATCATGATCGAAGTGCCGACGGTGGCCTTGATGATCGGCATCATCGCGCCGCGCACGCGCGCCAGCGCCAGGCCTTGCTCGTTGTACTCGTCATTGGTCGCGCGAAAGCGCGCCGCCTCGTGGGCCTCGACCGTGTAGGCCTTGACCACGTGGATGCCCGAGAGGCTTTCCTGCACCTTCGAGCCGATCGCCGCGAGACCCTCCTGCACGCCGAGACTGCGCTGCATCAGGGTATGGGTGAGCCAGCGCATCTCGAAGAACAGCGCGCCGTAGGGGATCATCGTGGCCAGCGTGAGCCGCGGACTCAGCGAGGTCATGAAGGCGAGCGCAAAGAAAAACGTCACTGGCGTGTTGGTGAAGCTCAACAGACCCATCGCGACCATCATGCGCACCGCGCCGAGGTCGTTGATCATGCGCGACATCAGGTCGCCGGTCCTGATCCGCTGGTAGAAGTTCTGGTCGAGGATGCTTAGGTGCGCGAACAGGTCGTTGCGCAGGTTGTATTCGATATCGCGGCCGCAATTAAAGATGACGAAGCGCGAGAACCAGCGCATCACGCCCATCGCCAGCGCGGTCACGATCATGAACTGAATCAGGCGCACCAGATGCGCATAATCGCCGCGTTCGACAGCGTTGGTCGCAGCGCCGCTCAGTCGCGGAATCAGGGTCAGCAGGGTCGCCGTCGCAATCGTGCAGAAGATGCCGAAGGCGTAGCGCAGCCAGTAGCGGCGGATATAGATGAAGAGGCGTCTCATTTGGACTAAGTCACGTTAGCAGACCACAGGGACAAAATCGCGCCCGCCGAGGCTCGTTCGCGCGCTTCATCATGGGGCGCCCACGACCGCTCGCGGCGGCCGCGGATTACCGCGGATGGAGAGTCTTGAGCCGCCGTTCGTAAGCCTTGGCGTATTTCAGGAAAACGTAGAATGCCGCGGTCATCGCGGCGTAAAGGCCGCGTCCGCCGTCGAGAAAGCCGCCGCGCAGGATATAGAAATTGAAGAAGCGCCAGACCGCATGACTGAACATCTGGATCGGCGCGAACGGCGACGGCGTGAGCCCGGCTGCGCCGCGCGTGCTAAAGCGATTGATGGTCGCGACGTGGTCGGCGATGTCGCGATAGCTGAAATGCAGAATCGGCGCCTTGAGGCTGGCGACGCCGCCCGCAACGATCACCTTGTCGTGCGGATCGACGCCGCCAATATGGCCGCGGCCGCGGCGAAACAGGCGCACCGGACGATCGCGGTAAATCGGCCGCGTGTAGTAATGACCGAGATGATAGAGCACGCGCTGGATGCGGTAGCCGTCGGCCGCGCCGGCGCAGGCAATCGTGTGTTCGATCTCGCGCGCCAACGCCCACGTCGCCTGCTCGTCGGCGTCGAGCAGCAGCACCCATTCCGAGGTCGCGCGATCGAGTGCCGCCTGCTTCTGTCCGACGTAGCCGGCAAATTCTTGTTCGAAGACTCGCGCGCCCAGGCCGCGGGCGATCGCCACCGTGCGATCGGTCGAGAACGAATCGACGACGATCACTTCATCGCAAAACGCGGCGCTCGCAATGCATTGGCCGATCAGCTCCTCTTCGTCGCGCGTGATGACGATTGCCGAGATGGTCGGCCGCGCGCCCATCGCTAATCCGCACGCGCGGCGGCAGGCGCGTGCGACAGATGCGCGATCACATTGGCCGCGACCGCCTTGAACGCATCGCTCAGCGGATGCTCGGGGTGGGCCACGACCAAAGGATTCGCATGGTCGCCGCCCTCGCGCAGCTCGCGCGCGAGCGGCAGCTCGCCGAGCAACGGCACGCCCAGCTCCCGCGCCATCCTCGCGCCGCCGCCGTGGGCAAAGATTTCGTGGCGACTGCCGCATTTGGCGCATCGATGGTAACTCATGTTTTCGATCACGCCGAGCACCGGCACGCCGACTTCGTTGAACATCGCGATCCCGCGCTTGACGTCGAGCAGAGCGATCTCCTGCGGCGTCGTTACGATCACGCCGCCGTCGAGTGCGACGCGCTGCGTAATCGTCAACTGCGCGTCGCCGGTGCCGGGGGGCAGATCGAGCACCAGGCAATCGAGTTCGCCCCATTCGACGTTGAACAGGAATTCGCTTTCGAGTTTCGTGACCATCGGACCGCGCCAGATGACCGGGGTCTCGTCATTGAGAAAAAGCGCCATCGAGATGTAGCGGATGCCGAAGCGCTCGAGCGGCACGATGCGGCGATCCTTGGTCACGCCGACTGCGCCCTGCGCACCGACCATCATCGCGACGCTCGGTCCGTATACGTCGGCGTCCATCAGGCCCACGCGCCAGCCGAGCGCGCGCATCGCGAGCGCCAGGTTGACGGCGACCGTCGATTTGCCGACGCCGCCCTTGCCGCTCGCGACCGCGACCACGTGGCGCACGCCCGGAACCGCGCGCCGCCCCGGCGTTCCGGCCGTGCGCGCCGGCGGCGCCTCGCCAAGTTCGATCCTGACCGGCGGCACGCCCGCCATCGCGCCGACCGTCCGCTCGATCTCCGCGGCAATTTGCGCGGTCACTTCCGGTTTGGCCGCTGAGGCCGTCAGGATCACCGTAATCGCGGCATCTCCGACTTCGATGTCTTTAATGATGCCGAATGAAACAATATCGCGGCTGAAGCCGGGATATTTGATTTTTTTTAGTTGTTCGAGAATTTCCTGCGGAGTTGGCATGCGTCTCTTTCCGTGTCGTCGCGCGATGCGCGTGGCCGCCTGATGGTCGAGGTGCGCGCCGCCGGCCGCGGCCGACCGCGCGTGCGGCAGTTGCGCCGGCCGGTTACGCCCCATCGCGCCAAATAATGTTATCATTCCGCCATGGCCGGCAAAACGACGGGTCACGCGCATCAGGAGTCCGTCTCGCGATGAATCCCGCGGCCGGCGCGCCTCCCTCACGCTATCGCGTAACTTGGGCTCGCGGAGACGGCGCTTCAGCCACGGTCGACGCGTTTGCCGCGCGCGAATTGGCGCGATCGCTCACCGCGATGCTCGCCGAACCGGTCGCGTGCGCTGAAGATCCGGCCGGCATGCCCGGAGCCGTGAGCCTCAGGTTGCCCGGCGGCGATCGCGCAATCGTCCTGCGGGCCGCCGCCAGGGCCAACGCGGCGCATGCGGTCTACGAATTTCTCGAACGCCTCGGCGCGCAAGTCGCAGTGGGCCGCACTCCGCTCCTGCCGCGGATCGATCCGGCGCGCCTAAGGGCCGCCGCCGCAAAGCCCTTCGCGCCCTATGCGTTTGCGCGACGCGCCTTCGTTTCCGACCTCATGACCTGGCACTACGGGCATCCCGATCGCTTCGCGCTGCATCTCGCGCACGACCGCGAATTCGTGCCGTGGATGGCGGCGCGCGGCATCAACGCATTCTCGTACATCCGGCATGAGCGCGACACACGCCTCAAGATCGACGAATTAATCGCACCGCTCGCCGAGCGTGGCATCGCGGCCGAATATGGCGGGCACGTAATGCAACTGCTTATGCCGCGCGAGCGGTTCGCCGCGCATCCCGAATTTTTTCCGGCGGACGCCGACGGCCAGCGCAATCCGCGCGGCAACCTCTGCGTCGCCGACGCCGCGGCGCTGGCGGTCGTGCGCGAAGGCGCGGTCCGCTACCTGCGCGACAATCCCGAATGCGGGTTGCTGCACATCTGGGGCGCCGACGTGCGCGACGGCGCGTGGTGCCGATGCGGCGCGTGCGCGGGGCTTTCGCCGCAACGGCAGTATCTGAAGGCGGTCAACGAAATCGCCGCCGCGGCCGGCGCGGCGCGCCCGGTGCCGGTCGCTTATCTCGCCTATCACGACACGCTCGCGCCCGACCCGGCGCTCGATCCATTGCCCAACGTGGCCTTTGAATGGGCGCCGCGCGAACGCTGCTACGGCCACGCGATCGACGACCCGGACTGCGCCGCCAATCCATGCTACCTTGAGTCGCTAAAACGCTACATTGAGTTGTTCGACGGCCGCGGCCACGTCTTTGAGTATTACGCCGACGCGATTCTGTTCGGCGGTCTCGGATGCGCCACGCCGGCCGTCATCGCGCGCGATTTGCGCGCCTATCGCGCGCTCGGCCTCGAGAGCATCTCGTGCCTGACCTTCGGCGCCTTCAGCGTGTTCGCGTATCCGGTCAACCTGGAAGCCTTTGTACGCGGCACGCGCTCACCCGATTTCGATCCGGACGAGACGATCGCCGACGTCGCCGCCGGACTCCATCCGGGCTGCGCCCCCGCGATGGGCCGCGCCTATCGCGCAATCGCGCGCGCCTCGCGCCTGCTGCTTGAGGGCGGCGGTGGCGTGATGCGCCCGGCCCTCGGGCCGGCCGGCGCGGGCCAGCGCATGGGAGACTTGCGTGCGGCGGCCGCGATCATGCGCGAGGCGATTGCGGCGGCTGAAGCGGTCGTGGGTCCGGCGGCCGATCGGCTGGGCGCCGCCGAGCGCGCGCTATGGCGCTATGGAAGCGAGGCCACCCACGGTCTGGCCGACTACCTCGCCGCGGCGGGCGCAGGCGAAACAGATCGCCGGCCGCGCGCGGACGCCGCAATTAAACTTTTTGGCGATGCGATCGAGCATCTGCGCGGCATCGATCCGGCAATCAAGGGGACGTGGGGAGTTTATGATAGCGAAGGGGTCCGGGAAATCTGGCTGGCCCGATTGCGCCGCCGGATCGCGCCGGACCCGGCTTGAACCGCGCGCCGGCGCCGCCGCGGCCCCGCGCCGCCGGACGTGATGCGCGAGCGGAAAGGGAGAGGCATCGATGGAGAGCGAGCAAGGCTACCAGTTACCGCCGGAACTCATGGCGCTGCGCGACAACGTGCAGCGGATAATCAAGGACGAAGTGATTCCGGCCGAGGCGCGCGTCGACCCCGATGCGGCCGAAATCGGCGAGGAGGATTACTGGCGCATCGCGCGTAAGGTGCAGGCGGCGGGCATGTGGTGCATGGGTTCGCCGGCGAAATATGGCGGCGGCGGCCTCAGCCTATTCGAGATGTGCGTGCTGATGGAGGAAATGTGCCAGCATCGCGGCGGCCTCTACAATCCCGGCGCGGGGGTCTTCGGGCGCACGCCGCCGCCGGTCATCTGGGGCGGCAGCGAAGAGCAGATTCAGAAATACGCGGTGCCCACGCTGCGCAACGGCACGTATACGTTTTTTGCGATCACCGAGCCGAGCGGCGGATCGGATCCGGCCGGCGCGATCCAATGCCGCGCGGTGCGTGACGGCGATCATTACGTGCTCAATGGCCAGAAGATTTTCATCTCGCGCGCGCATGAGGCCGAATGGGGCGTGGTCTTCACCCGCACCGATGCCAGCGCGGGCCGCGGCGGGATCACTGCATTTATAATCGAAAAGGGCACGCCCGGCTTCACCGCCAAACCGTTCAAGACACTGCGCACGTCGGCGCTGCCCAACGTGGTGCATTTCGAGGACTGCCGCGTGCCGGTGGCGCAGCGCCTGGGTCCCGAGGGCGGCGGCCTGACGCTGTGCATGGACCTGCTCACGGGCCTGCGCTTTCCCTACTCGGCGTGCAACGTCGGCATCGGCGTCGCCGCGCTCAAAATGGCGATTGCGCACGCGCGCCAGCGCAAGACCTTTGGCGAACTGCTGGCGCGCCGCCAGGCGATCCAATGGATGATCGCGGATTCGGAAGTTGAATTGCGCGCGGCGCGCTGGCTCATCTGGGAGGGCGCGTGGAAGTCGGGGCGCAAGGAGGACGCGCGGATGGAGGCGTCGATCGCCAAGCTCTACTCGAGCGAAGTCCTGGGCCGCGTCGTCGATCGCGCAGTGCAGATTCACGGTGGCTACGGCGTGAGCAAGGAATTTCCGCTCGAGCGCTGGTACCGCGAGGCGCGCATCCGGCGCATCGGCGAGGGTCCGTCGGAGGTCCATCGCATGGTTATCGCGCGCAACCTGTTGCGCTAGCGCGCCGCCGCCGGCGCGATCGGCGGGACGCGCTGCCGCACCGGATCGCCGCGGCCGCGATCGATCGCAATGACGAAAGAAAGGAAAGTGTGACTATGGACCGACCGCTCGAAGGGCTTCGCGTGATCGATCTCGGCCAGATTTTTGCGGTGCCCTATTGCACCCTGCAACTCGCCTACCTTGGCGCCGAAGTGATCAAGATCGAACCGCCCGGCACCGGCGAGCATCTGCGGCGTCCGGGCGCGTCGCCGGGCGGCGTCAATTATGCCTTTTTGATGCTCAATCCCAACAAAAAGTCGGTCTCGCTCAATCTCAAAGATCCGCGCGGACGCGAGCTCCTGCTCAAGCTGCTCGAAGGCGCCGACGTGATTGCCGAGAACTATTCCGCCGGCGTGATGGAATCGCTGGGCCTCGGCTACGACGCGCTCCGCGATCGCTTCCCGCGCCTCATCTATGCGTCCGTCAAGGGCTACGGCTCAGACGGGCCGTGGGCCCGCCTCGGCGCGATGGATAGCACGTTGCAGGCAGCCTGCGGACTGATCAGCGTCACCGGCCAGCCCGACGGTCCGGGCACGCGCACGCCCGCGACCTTTATCGACATGGGCACCGGCAGCCATCTGGTGAGCGCGATTCTCGCCGCCTTGATCCAGCGCGGACGCACCGGGCGCGGGCAGCGCGTCGAAGTCTCGATGTACGACATGTGCGTGCCCGCGATGACCGGGCTGATCGCCAACGAACTCGAGGGCAAGAGCTACGGCCGGCTGGGTAATCGCCATCGCAACGCCTGTCCGTCGAATATATATCCGGCAAGCGACGGTGAAATTCTTATCTTTTGCCTGACCGAAGCGCATTGGCGCACGCTCGCGCGGCTGATGCGCCGCGGCGATCTGATCAGTTTGCCAGGCTACAAGGATCATGCGAGCCGCTACGCTATCGCCGATGAGGTTGACGAAATTGTCAGTGCGTGGACCAGGCCAATACGCCGCGACGATATAGTCGAACTGCTGATCGAACAGGGCATTCCCTGCGCCCCCGTAAGATCGGTCGGCGAGGTGACGGCCGATCCGGAACTCGTGCGGCGGCGGATGCTGATCGATAGCGAATTTTCCACGCGCGGGAAGATCAAGGTGATGGGCACGCCACTCAAACTCTCCGCCGCCGACGATCCGGCGCGGCCGGTGGCGCCACCGCCGATGCTCGGCGAGCATACGGCGCAAGTGCTGGCGGCGATTGGAATCGACGCCGCGGAGCTTGACTCATTGCATAATGAGGGCGTCGTCTGAGGTTCCTCTTGGCGCGATATATCAAGTTTTGTGGTAATCAACCAGAATTTACTTTGCATAGCTAGTCAGAACTGAGCGACGCTTGCTCAACCAGCCGCGAAATAGCTACTGGATCATTCATTAGCATGACTGCCGGCGCGCGATTTGGTATTTGCATGAATTAGCCAGCCGCAGCCTTAACAGAGTTGATCCCTCAGTCTGGTTTGCCCGGAGCAAACGCTATATGAAATCTCGTATGCGGTTGCAACGAGGAATCGCCGATGCGGCGCCGTGCGAGTTCGTCGAGCTGGGACCCGAGGTGGCCGAGCGCATGACTCTGACGGAGGAGCCGGACGCGGCGACGGTGGCCGGCTTCGGCTTGACCGGCGGAGCGAGCCGGGCGTGGGACGCAATCAATGCGCAGTTGGATCAGCCGCAAGGCGCGCTGTTCTGGATCGGTGGTCCGGCCGGCGCCGGCAAGACCCATTTTCTTAATTACGTAATCGCTTTGAGTGCCCGCGCGGGCGCGATGCCGGCCGAGAGCGGCCGTTACCTGACGCTCGCCGTCGACGCGGCGCAAGGGGTGAGGCCGGCGGAAATCGACCGGCGCATCCTCGAGTTGATCGCGCATACGCTGGCTGGGGAGAACCATGCGGCGGCGTTGTGGCGCGAGATGCGCGGTGCCGAAGCGCTGACGATTGCCTGCGAGGCCGCGCGGCGCCAGGGCGTGCGCGGCCTCACGATCGCGATCGACCTCGGCCCGCACGGCACCGAAACGGCGCTGGAAAATCTGACCGCGATTGCGCAAGTCGCGCGTATGCTGAAGCATCTGCGGCTGGTGGTGGTGGCGGCGGGCCGCGGAGACGCTCCGGCGGCCGCCCGCGCGTTTAACGTGGCGGCGGCGCCGGACGAGGCGATCGCGGTCGCGATGGGCCGTGCGCGGCGGCTCGACGACGCGGGCTTGCAGGCCGTCGAGGCGCTCTACCGCAACCTTGATTGCGGACTGTGGGAGCCGCGCACGATTTACCCGCTCCATCCCGTGGCGGCCGCGACGGTAGCCGCGCTGGCGGCGCCCGCCGCCGCCGTCGGTCCGCTGGCGGCGATGATGCGCGAGCTGATTGGGCCGTGGCGGGAGGCGCGCACGTTCAACCGGCTGGTGATGCCCGCGGCGCTGATGAAGGCGGCGGCGATCAGCGGGGCGGTGAGCGCGCGGCTCGGCGACAGTGGCCGCGCCGCGCTCAAAATCGCCTACGCGGCGGCCGACGCGGCCGCGATTGGCGAGGGCCGCGAGACGGCGCGCGCAGTGGTCGAAATCCTGGTCCTGGATTTTGTTGCCGCGCGGCCGGCCGGCGCGCTCGGCCTGGGCGAGTTGCGCACGCGCATGGGCCCGGCGATCGGCGAGGGTGCGCGCGGCGGCGCGATGGCGATGGGCGATCTGCTTGCGGCGATCGCGGCGCGCGCCGGCGGAATTATCGCCTATGACGCCGCGGCGCGTACGGCCGCCTTCAATCCGCGCGGCGCAGGCGCGCCCGAAGTGGCCGCCTTCAACGCGGCGCTGACGCTGATCCGCCGTTTCGACGCGACGCTGACGCCGGCGCACGAGCGGCCCGAGCTCAACGCCAAGCTCAAGCGTCTGGGCGACGCGATCGCGAGCGCGCTCGAAGGCGCCTACCGCAATCGCGAGGTGCTCGCCGCGGCATTGCGCGAGAGTGGCGCGGTGCTGCTATCCGTACAGCAAAAGGCCTTCGCCGACTTTATCGAATTGGCCGAGGGCGGCGCCGACCTGCTGATCGAACGGGGCGCCGACCAGCCGCGGCGCGAAGCGGCGCTCGCGATCGTCGCCGACTACGAGGCGCTGGCGATCGTCGCGGGGGCGGTGCCGCGGCTCAAGCTGATGCGCGAGTATCTGGCCGCAACGCGGCTGAATCCGCTCGACGACGACGATCCGTCGCGCGATCGGCGGCTCGCCGCGCTCGAACTCGAATCGCAACTGCTGACCGTCGCGGTGAATCCGGCGGTGCTGGCGGGCGCCGGGCGCAATCTCGACGCGCTCGAGGCGCGCTTTCAGAAATTCAAATGGACCTACGTGCAGTTCTATCGCACGGCGCATGAGCAGTGGCGGCTCGAACTCGAGCGGCTTGCGCCGATCGCCGACGACACGCGGCGCCATCTCCAGGCGCTCGGCCGGCTCAACGCGATCGCCGCGCTCGGTGCGCCCGAAGGCGCAGGCCTCGCGGTATCGATGGCCCAGCTCGAGGGGCGCCTGGTGCGTTGCGATCTCGACGCGCCGCTCTCGCCCGAGATCACGCCCTGCTGTCCGCGCTGCGGCTTCGTGCTCGGCACGGTCTCGCCGCGCGAGGAATTGAAGGATCTGTTCGAGCAGGCGCGCCGGACGCTCGAGGTGAAACTCGGCGCGCTGTCGCACAGCGCAATCGCGCGGCTGATTGCGCAGCATGATCGCAACCATCGGCTCGAGGGCTTTCTCAAGATCACGCAGGCCGCGCAGACTGACGCGCTGATTCGCGTGCTCGACGACCAGTTGGCGCGCTACCTGGCGCGGCTGCTCGACGAAAATCGCAACGCCGGCGAGGCCGCCATCGACAGCGGCGCGCAACGTCCGGCCGTGCAGCCGCTGCGCGCACAGCGCCTGCGCCGCGCCAAGCTCGGCGGCCGCGGCGGCCGCACGGTCAAGCTGCCGCCCGACGGCCTTTGACCGCCATTAGGGAACCTCTGCGTAAGGCTCCGCTGTCGCCCTGAGCGAAGCGAATGGGTCCCCGGATCCGGGATTCTTCGCTGCGCTCAGAATGACAACCTAACTTGTGCAGAGGTTCCTTAGGGTTGTGCGGCTCGCGTAGCGATTATTTCAGGTGAATCAATTACCGGCGCCAAGGGCGCTGGCTACCGTGGGATCCGCGCGGACCGCACTGACGTAACGGCGCGCGTCGAATGGCGAGCTTCGCGACAGCGGTCAGGAGTGAGGCGCGTCGGCGATCGGACGGCGACGCGGACGGCCCGGCGGAAAAGCGCTGGCCGGGCGGGTGCGCGCCTTGAAGTTCGTCCGATCGAGCAGACGGAAATAGCTGTTGCGCACTACTTCGAGCATCCACAAGATGCCCATCCCGAGCGTCACGCCGATGCCGTGAAAGACGTAGAGCAGCGCGCCCCCGCGCGATAGCAGCTCGATTTCGAGCGGTTGATCCGCCGGATGAACCGGCACGTCGGCCTGTATTTGCGGTTCCATATTAGTTTTACCCACGTTATTGGGCGCGGCGCGGCTTCGCAAGCGCGCGGGCTCGCGATCATTCGGCCCGCACCCGCCGCCTTGTCGATTCGCTTTTATTTCGTCTACGGGCGCTAGGTGGAGTTGTCAATTCCATCTCATGCGTTTGCTTGACTGATGTGGGGTAAGGTGGGATGGTGTGGGGAATCGGGGAGGAATACGGTGTTCAGCGGTCGATACGACCATGCAATCGATGAGAAAGGCCGGGTGAGTATTCCCGCGCGCTTTCGCGATGTGCTGGAACGCCAGAACCATGAACGCCTGTATATCACGAATTTTATTTTCGAGCGCGAGAAATGCCTCGACCTCTATCCCCCGGCGGAGTGGGAGCGGGTGGTGGAAAAGTTCGGCCATCGCACGGGCGGAGATCGCACGGCGCAATTGTTCGAGACCTTTTATATCGGCGGCGCGCACGAGGTGCAGGTCGACCGGCAGGGGCGCATCCTGATACCGCCGAAGCTGCGCGAATTTGCCGGACTCGATCATGAGGTCACGTTCTCGGCGCGGCACAATCGGTTTCAACTGTGGGATCGCGCGAAACTCGATCGGATTGTGAAATCCGCCGAGGAACAATTTCTCGCCGACCCGGACTTGCTCGCGAAGATCGATATCTAGTTTCGAGGTGCTATGCGCCTGGCGGAAGAAAAAGGGCAGAGCGCGGCGGGCCGCCAGCATGTGGCGGTGATGGTGGATGAGGTGGTGGGGTTCGTCCGCGCTCTGAACCCTCTGACGATCGTCGATGTGACGGTAGGCATGGGCGGCCATGCGGTGGCGCTGTTGCGCGCGACCGACGCCCATCTGATCGGAATCGATCGCGACGCGGCGGCGCTGCGCACGGCGGCGGCCAACCTGGCCGAATTTGGCCCGCGGGTGACGCTCCGGCAGGCCGACTTCGCCGGCCTGGACGAAGTGCTCGAGCAGTGCGGGATACCGTGCGTCGGAGCGATCGTCGCCGACCTCGGGATGAGCAGCTTTGCGCTCGACGACGCCGAGCGCGGCTTCAGCTTCCGGCTCGACGGTCCGTTGGACATGCGGATGGATCGCGGGCAGACACTGCGCGCCTACGACATCGTCAACGAAGAGAGCGAGGAAGAGATCGCGCGGATCATTTACGAGTACGGCGAGGAGCGCGCCTCGCGGCGGATCGCGCGGGCGATCGTGGCGGCGCGCCGGCGGCGTCCGCTCGAGACCACGGGCGAGCTGCGTGGGCTGGTCGAGGGCGCGATGGGGCGCTTGCGGCGCGGCGGGATTCATCCGGCGACGCGCACCTTTCAGGCCCTGCGGATCGCGGTGAACCACGAGATGGAGAGCCTGGCGGCGCTGCTCGAGCGCGGCCCGGCGCGGCTGCGCAGGGGCGGCCGGATGGTCGTGCTGGCGTACCATTCGCTGGAGGATCGGCCGGTCAAGGAGCGCTTTCGCGAACTGGTGCGTGAGGGCGGGTTCAACGCCGTCACGCGCAAGGCGCAGCGTCCGGGCGACGACGAAGCGGCGCGCAATCCGCGCGCCCGCAGCGCCCGCCTGCGCTGTATCGAACGGAGCCGGTCATGACGCGCCGCGCACGTCCGGCGGCGCCGCCGTCGAAGATTATTCCGGCGATGCTCGCGATCGCGATCGTCGCGGCCGGCTTCGCCATCCTGATGGTGCGGCTGGAAGTTACGCAGGAGGGCTATCGGCTCTCGGCGTTCAAGATTGAGATCCGCAACCTGGAAAACTCGAATCAGCGGCTCAAACTCGCGGCGGCCGAACTCGAATCGCATCAGCGGCTGCGCGCACTAGCGGCGAAATATGGACTGGGGCCGCCGGCTCCGGGCCACGTCGTGGTGATGCCGTGAATGAGCCGTTCAAAAAACGCCGCGCGCGCATCGGGATGCTCACGCTGGTGCTGGCCGGACTGTTTGTGCTGGCGGCGATCCGGCTGGCGATCGTCGCGTTGATCGACGGTCCGCGGCTGGCCTCGATCGCGCGCACCGAGCATACCGAGACGATCACGCTGGCGCCGGTGCGCGGGCCGATCGTCGATCGCAACGGCGAGCCGCTGGCGCTGTCGGCACAGGCGCGATCGGTCTTTGCGCGGCCGCGTCGGCTGCTCGAATCGAGCACGGCGGCGGAGCGCGCGCCGCTGGCCGCGGCGGTCGGAATCACGCCGGCCGAACTCGAGGTGCGCCTGGCGCGGCCCGTGCCATTTGTCTGGCTGGGGCGCCATCTGGCGCCGGAGCAGGCGCATGCGGCCGAGGATCTCGGTCTCGAGAGCGTTGGCGCGGTGAGCGAATACAAGCGTTTCTACCCGGAGAGCAACCTGGCCGGATCGGTGGTGGGGCTGGCGGGGACGGATGGCCAGGGGCTCTCCGGCGTAGAGTTACAGTACGATCGGATGGTGCGCGGCGCGCCGGTCGAATTGCAGATCTATCATGACGCGCTGGGCCATCAGATTCTCGACTCGCCGCTCGCGCTCAAAAATGCCGAGCCGGGCGCGCGCCTGGAGTTGACCATCGACGCGTCGATCCAGTCGGCGGCCGAAAACTACCTGGCCGGCGAGGTCGCGCAGAGTGGCGCGCGGCGTGGCGCGGCGGTGGTGCTCGATCCGTTTACCGGCGAGGTGCTGGCGCTGGCCAACGTCAACGGCGCGGCGGCCGGCGGCGCAGCCGACGATCGGCTGCACGACACGGCGGTGCAGGACGCGTTCGAGCCGGGCTCGACGATGAAGGGGCTGCTCGGCGCGATCGTGATCCAGGACCATGCGATTGCACCGGACCGGCAAATTTTTTGCGAGAACGGCGAATGGCATCTGGCAGGCCGCACGATCCATGACGACGATCGGCACGGATGGCTCGATCTCGGCGGGATCATCGAGGTCTCGTCGAATATCGGCGCGGCGAAAATCGCGCTGGCCTTGGGCGCCGATCGCTTTTACGACGGGCTGACCGCCTTTGGCCTCGGCCGCCGCACCGGGATCGATCTGCCGGGCGAGGCCTCGGGCCTGCTACGCGCACCGGATAAGTGGCGCACGATTGAACTGGCCGACCACGGCTTCGGCCAGGGCGTCGCGGTCACCCCGATGCAGCTTGCGGTGGCCTATGCGGCGATCGCCAACGGCGGCGTGGTGATGCGTCCGTACGTGGTGCGGGCGGCTTACGACGCCGACGGGCACGAGCTGTTGCGGCATACGCCGCAGGTGCTGCGCCGCGTGGTCGCGCCCGAGGTGGCGCATCGGATCAACCTGCTGCTGCGCAACGTGGTCAACGGTCCCGACGGCACGGGCCATCTGGCGCGCGTCGCCGACTTCACGGTGGCGGGCAAGACCGGCACCGCGCAGATGGTGAATCCGGCAACCGGCGGCTACTTCCAGACGCGGCTGGTCGCGTCGTTCGTCGGCTTTGTGCCGGCCGACGATCCGCGGCTGGTGATCCTGGTCGTGCTCTACGACGTCTCGCATGGCCATTTTGGCGGCCTGTTCGCGGCGCCGGTCTTCAGCCAGATCGCCTCGGCGGCGCTGGCCCGCCTGGATATCGCACCGGCGGAGGCACCGGCTTCGTACGACACCGCAAGCATGATTCCGTTCGGTGGCGGCGGCGACGGTTCGGCGCCCCAAGCGATGAACGGCGTCGAGCGGCGCGGGTCCGATGAACCGGGCGACGGTAGTCCCGCCGAGTATAGTGTCGCGCCGTCCAGCGCTGGCGCCGCGCCGGAAATGGCGACGGGCCGTGCCCCGGATTTTCGCGGTGAGAGCCTGCGCAGCGCTTTCGCGATCGCACGTGGCCGCGGCCTGGCGATCGACGCGCGCGGCGACGGCTACGTGGTCGGGCAGAGTCCGCCGCCCGGCGCGCCGATCACCAGTGCGCCAATCGCGTTGACGCTCGCCGATCTCTCGGCCGCCGGGATACCGTCCGCATCGGCGGAGCGGTCCGCATCGGCGGAGCCGCCGACCCGCCATCGATCGGCGGCGCACATCTGGCGCGCATCGGCGGTGCGCGCCGTCGCGCATCCGCGGAGGCGGCGGTGAAGCTCAACGAATTGATCGCGGGCGGCAATGCCAGCCGCGTAATCGGCGACGCGGCGGTCGAGATCGGCGGCCTGAGCTACGACTCGCGCACGGTCAAGCCGGGCGATCTGTTCTTTGCGACGGCGCGCGATGCGGTGAGTAATCGCGCGCATCTGGAGGAAGCATTACGGCGCGGGGCGCGCGCGGCGGTGGTGAGGGGTGGTGATGACGATGCGGCGCGCCCCGCGTTTACTTTGATTGCGAGCGAGCATCCACGCGCGCTGATGGGCGTGGCGGCGTCGCGTTTTTTCGGTGCGCCGAGCCGGCGGCTGGATCTGATCGGCGTGACCGGAACCAGCGGCAAGACCACCACGACCTATCTGCTCGCGTCGATCTTCGCGTCGGCCGGAATCCCCTGCGGGATGATCGGCACGATTGGAATTTTCGCCGGCGGCCGCAAGCTGTACAGCGGCCTGACGACGCCCGAATCGATCGATTTCGAGGGTGCGCTGGCGGCGATGGAGCGGGCGGGCGAGCGCGCGGCGGCGGCCGAAATCTCGTCGATCGGGCTGGCTGAGCGGCGCGTTGACGAACTCGACTTCCGCGCCTGCCTGTTCACCAATCTCGGCCGCGACCATCTGGATTACCATGGCACGGCGGAGAATTATTTCACCGCCAAGCTGCGCCTGTTCAGCGAGATTTTGCCGCGCAGCACGCACGCCGGCGCGGTCGCGGTGGTCCGCGGTGACGACCCGTGGGGCCGCCGCATGCTCGCGACGATCGGCGGACGCAAGCTCAGCTTCGGGCTCGATCGCGCGCTCGACGTGCACGCCGAGAGTTCGGTGGCGAGCGTCGATGGCATCCGCGCGCGGGTGCGCACGCCCGATCGCGTGTTCGAGGTGCAATCGCCGATGCTTGGCGAGATCAACCTGCTCAATATCCTCGGTGCCTCCGCTTTGTCGGTGGCCCTGGGCATCGAAACGGATGCGGTGGTGGACGGGGTGCGGCGATGCTCAGGGGCCCCCGGCAGGCTGGAGCCGGTCGCGGGTCCGCCGGGCGTGAAGGTGCTGGTCGATTACGCGCACAAGCCCGAGGCGCTCGCGGGCGTGCTCGCGGCGCTCGGCGCGATCGGGCCGCGGCGGCTCATCTGCGTTTTCGGATGCGGCGGCGATCGCGATCGCGGCAAGCGTCCGATCATGGGCGAAATAGCCGGGCGGCTGGCGCATACGGCGATCCTCACTTCGGATAATCCGCGCAGCGAAGATCCGATCCGGATTATCGCCGAAGTCGAAGCCGGGCTGCTGCAATGCGGGCTGGGCCGGATCGACGAGGGCGAGGCGGCGCTGGGCACGGCCGGCTACCTGGTCGAGCCGGATCGGCGCGCGGCGATCGCGCTGGCGCTGCGTATCGCGGCGGCCGGCGACATCGTGGTGATCGCCGGCAAGGGCCACGAGGATTACCAGTTGGTGGCGGGCCGCCGGCTCGCTTTCGACGATCGCGTGGTGGTGCGCGAGATCGTCGGTGAGATGGCGGAGATGGGTGGATCGCGGCGCGCGCCGGGCAATTGACGGCGTGGCGCGGCGGGCAATGAGGAGCGCTGGAACGCCGGCGAGCGATCGGGGATGCGATGCGGATCGGCATCGCACGGCGGACGCGTGGGCGCGGATTGGATTCGCGTCATGGGCGAGAGCCGTGGGCGAAGGCCGCGGGCCGGCACCCAGGCTCGGGGGAGCGAGGCGGAGCGCGCGCGCACGCGGCGCCAGATTTCCGGACGGTGAGGGAGACACGCGCGAGGAACGACTTCTTCAGGGAAGCCTTCGCATCGGGATACGCGCATCGCGATGGGCGTAGGGGTCGGCGGATGATGCGGGGTGGTGGTGGACGATGGGAGGCTTGCCTCGGGAAGTCGGCGGTATCACGCGGCGCCGATACCGGAGTGGGGCGCGCGGCGCGCCAGGCGGATTAACGATCGCCAAGTGACTTGCGCGGAAAATTGATCAATCGCGAGTCCGCGATGCTCCATTTCCATCGGCCGCGCATTTCCATCGGCCGCGCAACCGGGCAACTTGCGCCATCAATCGCCAGCGGAGAATCTAGCGGCACGATGCTCTATTTGGCCTTGTTTTCAATGCATACGCGCTACCCCGCGCTCAACGTCCTGCGCTACGAGACCTTCCGCTCGGTGCTCGCGGGACTGACCGCGATGGCGCTGTCGCTGGCGCTGGGACCGCTGCTGATCCAGCGCTTTCGCGCGGCGCATATCGGCCAGACGATTCGCGAGGACGTGCCGCAGACCCATCAGAAGAAGGCCGGCACGCCGACCATGGGCGGATTGCTGATCCTGGCGTCGTGCCTGGCCGCGACGATCCTGCTCGCCGACCCGCGCGACCCGTACGTCTGGATCGCGGTATTCGTGATGGTCTCGTTCGGGGCGATCGGTTTTAGCGACGACTATCTGAAGCTCAAGCGCGGACGCGGGATGGGGCTCAGCGGACCGCAGAAACTGTTCTGGCAGTTCCTGTGCGCGTTCGCCGCGGCGGTCGTGCTGTTCGGGATTTTCCACTTCGACACGCATCTCACGTTTCCGTTTCTCAAGCGGCTGCGGCCCGAACTGCCGTGGTGGCTCTACGTGCCGATCGCGATGTTCGTGATCGTCGGCTGCTCGAACGCGGTCAACCTGACCGACGGGCTCGACGGCCTCGCGATCGGCCCGGTGATGACGACCGGGTTCTGCTACTGGCTCTTCACCTATGTCGCCGGCAACCTGAAGTTCGCCACCTACCTGGACGTTCCGCACGTCGAGGGCGCGGGCGAAGTCGCAATTTTCTGCGCGGCGCTGATCGCCGCGTCGATGGGCTTTCTGTGGTACAACGCCTATCCGGCGTCGATGATGATGGGCGACGTCGGCGCGCTCTCGCTGGGCGCGGCGCTGGGCACGGTCGCGCTGCTGGCCAAGCAGGAGATGGTGCTGCCGATCGCCGGCGGAATCTTTGTAATCGAGGCCGTCTCCGTCATTATGCAACGTTATTACTACAAAATGACGCATCGGCGGATTTTCCGCATGGCCCCGATTCATCATCATTTCGAGCTCGGCGGATGGCCCGAGACGGTGGTCGTGACGCGCTTCTGGATCATCTCAATCGTCTGCGCGCTGGTCGCGGTCAGCACGCTGAAGCTCAGGTGACGGCAGGTTCCGCAATGCAGATCGCGGGCAAGCGCGTGATGGTTATCGGGCTGGGCGTCAGCGGACGCGCGGCGGCCCGCGTCCTCGCCGCGCGCGGCGCGCACCTGGTGATGACCGATCTGCGCGCCGGCCTCGAGTGCGCCGGCCTGCCGCCGGGCTGGGTGCGCCTCGGCGCCGAGGATCCGGCATGGCTCGACGGCGTCGACCTGGTGGTGGCGAGTCCCGGCGTGCCGCCCACGTCGGCATTGATGCGCGCGGCGCGCGCCGCCCAAGTGCGGATAATCGGCGAACTCGAACTGGGCAGCCGTTTGCTCGGCGCGCCGGGCACTCCGAGCGTGCCGATCGCGGCGATCACCGGGACCAACGGCAAGAGCACGGTCACGGTGATGCTCGGCGAGATACTGCGCGCCGCGGGACGACGCACTTTCGTCGGCGGAAATCTCGGCACGCCGCTGACCGACGCGGCCGGCGCCGAGTTCGATGCGGCGGTGATCGAAGTGTCGAGCTACCAACTGGAATTGATCGAGACCTTCAAGCCGCGCGTCGGCGTATATCTCAATCTCACCGACGACCATCTCGACCGCTATCGCGACCTCGCGGAATACGGCCGGGCGAAGGCGCGGATGTTCGAGAATCAGGAGGCCGGCGACTGGGCGATTCTCAATCGCGAGGATGCGCACGTATGGCCGCTCGCGCGGACCGTGCGATCGCGGGTTTTCAGTTTCGGGCTCGCGCGGCCGGCCCGCGAAATCGGCGTGCGCGAGGCGGCGCGCCGGCCCTGCGCGATCTGGTGCGAGGACGGTGGGCTGGTGTTCGCCGACGCCACCCGCCGCGGCCAAATCGGTCTCGATGATTTCACGCTGCCGGGGCAGCATAACCTGGCCAATGCGATGGCTGCGGCGGCCGCCGCGCTCGCGCTTGGCGTTGAGCCGCGGGTGATCGAGCGCGCGCTCGGTCAATTCAAAGGCCTGCCGCATCGACTCGAGCTGGTCGGGACGCGCGGGGGGGTGAAATATATCGACGATTCCAAAGGCACCAATGTCGGCGCGGTGGTCGAGGCCCTGGCCGCGATGCGCGGGCCGGTAATTCTGATCGCCGGCGGCGTCGACAAGGGTGGCGACTACGGGCCGTTGCGCGCGGCGCTCGCGAACAAGGTGCGGCTGGTGATTCTGATTGGCGCAGCGCGCGACCAGATGCGCGCGGCGCTCGACGGCGCGGCGGCGCTCGAACTGGCGCCGGCGATGGCCGAGGCGGTCAAGCTTGCGGTGGTCAACGCGCGGCCGGGCGATACGGTGCTGTTGTCGCCGGCCTGTTCGAGCTTTGATCAATTCAAGGATTATGCGGAACGTGGGCGCGTATTTCAGGAGCTGGTTCGGGCGCTTTGAGGCCGTCGCCTATCGGCGACCCGACCCGTGGCTGTGCCTTCCGGCGGCGGCGTTGATCGCGCTCGGCCTGCTGATGGTGCTCAACACGACCTATTTCCTCGGCCAGGAGAAGACCGGCGACGCATTCCATTTTTTCAAGCTCCATCTCGTCCATATTGCGGCAGGCCTCGCGGTGCTCGCGATCCTGGCGCAGTTCTCGCTGGCCGGGATGCGCCGGCTGGTCATGCCGCTGATGATCTTCGCGGTGGCGCTGCTGGTGATGGTCTGGATTCCCGGCCTGGGCGTGGTGCGGGGCGGCGCGCGGCGCTGGGTGCGGCTGGGCCCGGTGCTGGCGGAGCCCTCGGAGCTGGTCAAGCTGGCGGTGGTATTTTTCCTCGCGGATTTTCTCGCCAAGCGCCAGGACCTGATGGCGAACTTCGATCGCGGGCCGCTGCCGGCCTTTCTAATCGTCGCGCCGATCGCGATCCTGGTGCTCAAGCAGCCCGACTTCGGCACCACCGTGATGCTCGCGGTGATCCTGTTCGCGATGCTCTTTGCGGCGGGCGCGCGCACGGCCCATCTGGGCGCCGCCGGCGCGGCGGCGGCCGGCGTCCTGGCGCTTCAAGCGGTAGTAAAACCCTACCGGATGAGACGGCTGGCGACCTTCTTCGATCCCTGGCGGACCGCGCGCGGCGCCGGCTTTCAACTGGTGCAGTCGTTTATCGCGCTGGGCGAGGGCGGCAAATGGGGCACTGGCCTCGGCGCGGGCCGCCAGAAGATGTTTTACCTGCCGCAGGCGCATACCGATTTCGTCTTCGCCGTGGTCGCCGAGGAGTTCGGCCTGATCGGCGCACTAATCGTGTTCGTGCTGTTTTGCGCGATCCTGTTTCGCGGCATGCGCATCGCGCACGAGGAACCCGACCCGTTTGCCAGCCTGCTCGCGGCCGGGCTCACCTCGATGATCACGCTGCAGGCGTTGATCAATATCGCGGTGGTGATCGGCCTGGTGCCGACCAAGGGTCTGCCGCTGCCGTTTCTGAGCTACGGCGGCACGGCGATCGTGATAGCGATGGCGGCGCTCGGCGCGCTGATTGCGCTCGCGCGGCGCCCGGCGGTGCGATGAAAGTCATAATTGCGGGCGGCGGCACCGGCGGGCATCTGTTTCCCGCCGTCGCGCTGGGCGAGGAGTTGCGCCGCGCCGATCCGGCCGGTGCGGTGCTGCACGTCGGCAGCAGCAACGGTCTGGAAGCGAAGTGGCTTCCGGCCAGCGGCTTGCCATACGAACTGTTCGCGGTGCGCGGCTTGCGCGGCAAGGGTCCAGTGACCCGCCTCCGCGCGATCGGCGAGTTTTTCGCCGCGCTTCGCCACGCTCGCGCGCTGCTCGCGCGCTTCGGCGCCAACCTGGTGGTCAGTGCGGGCGGCTATGCCTCGGCGCCGATGGCGGTGGCGGCGATCATCGGCCGCGTGCCGCTGATCCTGATGGAACAGAACACGCGTCCGGGCCTCGCGAACCGGATGCTCTGGCGGTTTGCGCGCAAGGTTTGCGTCGGCTTTGCCGAGACCGCGGCGGCGTTCGACGACGCGCGGGTCGAGGTGACGGGCAATCCGGTGCGCCTGCGATTCGTCCCGGGAGCGCTCCGGAAAGTCGCCGATCCAATTCAAATCCTTGTTTTAGGCGGGTCGACCGGTGCGCATCGCCTCAATTTAGGCGTCGTAAATGCTTTGATTATTCTTGAGAAAGCTGTTATAAAATTAGCAGTGGTTCATCAAACTGGCGAGGCGGATGTGGGCTTGGTGAGCGACGCCTACCGCGGGCTCGGCGACGCCGCCCGGGTGGTCGCCTTTCTCGACGACATGGCGAGCGCACTCGATCGCGCCGACCTGATTGTGGCGCGCGCCGGCGCGATGACCGTGGCGGAGATCGCGCTGGCCGGCCGCCCAGCGATTTTCGTGCCTTACCCGTTTCATCGCGATCGCCAGCAGGAGTTTAACGCGCGCGTGATCGAGCGGCGCGGCGGTGCAATCATAATCAACGACGACGACCATCTCGGCAAAAATCTCGCCGCCGCACTCGACGATCTGATGCGCGATCCGGCGCGGCTGATCGAGATGGGGCGCAAGGCGCATGAGGCCGCGATGCCCGATGCGGCGGCGCGGATCGCGCGCGTCTGTTTTGCGGTCGCGGGCGCCGAACGCGCGGCGGCATAAGCGTGAGCGATCAGAAAACCAATCGCGCAACCGATCGGAATGTTATTAGCCAAAGCGATCCCAAGGCCCTTAGCGAAAGCGAACCGAATGCCATGAGCGAAAGCGAACCGAAAATCGCGTGCGACGCCGACCGCAAGATCCTGCGCGCGGGCACGCCCACCGGATTGTTGACGCTGCCGCGCCGGTTGCATTTCGTCGGCGTCGGCGGCGCCGGCATGAGCGGTATCGCGGAGTTGTGCCAGCGCCTGGGCTTCGAGGTCAGCGGGTGCGATCTGCGCGACAGCGCAACCACCGCGCGCCTGGCCGTACTCGGCATCACGCTCGAACACGGCCATCATCCGAGCCATCTGCGCGCCAATCTCGACGCGGTGATCATTTCGTCAGCGGTGAAATTTTCCAATCCCGAAATTATCGCGGCGCGCGCGCTCAAGATTCCGGTGATCGCGCGGGCCGAGATGCTCGGCGAGCTGCTGCGGATGGCGCGCTTGGGCGTCGCGGTCGGGGGCACGCACGGCAAGACCACCACGACCTCGCTGATCGGGCTGATCATGGAAGAGGCGGGGCTCGATCCGACAGTCGCGATCGGCGGCAACCTGCGCGCGCGCGGCACCAACGTGCGCCTGGGGCGCGGCGATTTCATGGTCGCCGAAGCCGACGAGAGCGACGCCTCGTTCCTGCTCCTGATGCCGACGATCGCGCTGGTGACGAATATCGACCCCGAGCATCTCGACCATTACGGCACGATGGACCGGGTGCTCGAAGCCTATCTGAACTTCATCAACCGCGTGCCTTTCTATGGCGCGGCGGTGCTGGGCCTCGACAGCGTCAACGTGCGCGGCCTGCTGCCGATGGTGCGCAAGCCGATCGTAACGTACGGCGTCGCGGCCGACGCCGACCTGCGTGCGGAACGGATAACGATCGACGGTCTCTCGACGCGCTTCGACGTCGTTCGTGGCGGCGCGATCCTCGGCACGGTCGAGCTCCCGTCGCCGGGACATCACCTGGCGATCAACGCGCTCGGCGCGATCGCGGTTGCGCTCGAACTCGGTATCGCGTTCGCGACCGCGGCGCGCGCGCTGGCCGGCTTCTCGGGTATCTCGCGGCGTTTCGAGATTAAGGGCGAGGCGGCCGGGCGGATCGTGCTCGACGACTACGCGCATCATCCGGTGGAAGTGCGCGCGACGCTGGCGGCGGCGCGGGCGGCGTTCAGCCGGCGCATCGTGACGATCTTTCAGCCGCATCGCTACAGCCGCCTGCGCGATCTGTTCGACGAATTCCTCACCGCCTTCGACGACACCGACGTGCTCTACCTGATGGACGTGTACGGCGCGGGCGAGGAGCCGATTGCCGAAGCGAACTCGCGCCGGCTCTACGAGGCGCTGCGCGCGCGCGGCCATCTCGACGTGCGCTACGTTGGCGACGAGCGCGGCGCGGCGGTCAAGCTCGCCGGCGAGTCGGCGGCCGGCGATCTGATCGTCACGCTCGGTGCGGGCGACGTCTATCAACTGGGCGAGCGGATGCTCGCGGTGCTCGGCGACCCGGCAAAAATCGATGAACACGCTTGAGCATGAATTGCGGTCGCGCTTCGGCGCGCGCCTCGAGGCGCATCGGCCGCTGGCCGATCTCACCTCGTTTCAGATTGGCGGACCGGCCGATCTGTTCATTACCGCTGAAACCGAGGACGAGCTGATGGCGGTGATGGCGGCGGCCTATCGCCACGGCGCCACTGCAATGTGTCTGGGCGCGGGAACCAACCTGCTGGTGAGCGATCGCGGGGTGCGCGGCCTGGTGGTGAAGCTTGGCGCGGGCCTCGCGCGGATCGTAATCGACGGCGCCAACGTCGTCGCCGGCGCCGCGATGCAGTTCGGCGCGCTGGTCGAGGCGGTGGTCGATCGCGGGCTGGCCGGTCTCGAATTTGGCGAGGGGATTCCGGGCACCGTCGGCGGCGGGCTGGTGATGAACGCGGGCGCCTTTGGCGGCGAGATGGCGCGGGTGGTGACGCTGGTGCATGGCGTGACGGTCGCCGGCGAGGCGCGCGCGCTGACCAAAGACGACGTCAAGTTTGCCTACCGGCGGACGGATTTGCCGCCGCGCTTTATTATCACGCGGGTCGATTTCGCGCTCGCCCCGGGCGATCGCGAGGCGCTGCGCAGCCGCGTCGCCGAGTTGCGCGCCAAGCGCGCGTCGCGCCAGCCGCGCGGCCTGCCCAACGCGGGGTCGGTCTTCAAGAATCCTCCCGGCGGCTATGCCGGACGCCTGCTCGAAAGCGCGGGTCTCAAGGGCGAGCGGATGGGCGGTGCGGCGTTCTCGGGCCAGCATGCGAATTTTATCGTCAACCTGGGCGGCGCGCGCGCTGCCGAGGTCCGCGCGTTGATCGATCTGGCGCGCAGCAAAGTGATGGCGCTGAGCGGGGTGGCGCTCGAGCCCGAGGTCCGGATGATCGGCGAATGGTGAATGCGCGGCGGATGGGCGCCGCGGGTAAAGCTCGCGATGCGCTGTAGCTAAGGAGTGTCTGCGCAAGTCGGGTCGTCATTCTGAACGAAGTCTGCGCAGTGAAGAATCCCGGGATTCTTCGCTACGCTCGGAATGACGCAATGGGCCTGGTGCTGAGGTTTCCTGGAGGGACGCGGAAGCGGTGGTGGTGGTGGTGGCGGCAAAACGCAAAAAGCGCAAGACAACCAGCAGCGGATGGGGCTTTCGCCTCGCCGGTATCGTGCTCTGTGCGTTCTTCGTGCTCGGCGTGATGACCGGCTTGAGCCGGCCCGGACGCACGCTCGCGCAGCGCTGCAAAACCCTGCTCAGTCTGTGGCCGCAGTCGGGCCATTCGGCGATTATTCCGGCGGCGTTCTTTGGCGGCACGGTGATCGAACCGATCGTCCGCCCGCATGCGCATGGCGGCGCGGTGGCGCTGGTGCGGCGCGGCGACGGCTTCTATGCGCTTGATGGCGACGGCGGCCTGACCGGCCCGGTGGCGCCCGCGGCGGCCGGTGACATGCCAATTTTAAGCGGCGCGGGCGCCGCGAGCGCCGCCGCCGGCAGTCTCGTCGAATGTGCCGGCGTGCTGGTGCGCGCCGAGGCCAATCTCGGTGCGATAGTCTCCGAGATGCGCCTGGGCGATGACGGCACGGCGACCATGTTCCTGGTCCGCCCGCGTATCGGAATCGTCTTCGACCTTGATCGCGCCGGCCCGGAGCTGGTTCGCGCGGTCCGGGTGCTCGGTATCTGGCGCGGCCATGAAGCGATGATCGCGTCGATCGATCTGACCACGGCGGGCGAGGCGGTGGTGCGGCTCAAACCCGACGCGGGGGCGATCGCGCGGCCCGCGGCCGCGTTGCGCCGCGCCGCGTATGCGCCGGCGCCGGCCGCGCGCGGAATCCGTTACGTGCGGGTGGAGAGCGATCGCCGATGAGAAACGTGCTCGCGGGACTCGACGTTGGAACCAGCAAGGTCTGCGTGCTGATGGCCGAGGCGGCCGCCGACGGAACGATCGGCGTGCTCGGCCATGGCGTGGTGCCGTGCGCCGGCTTGCGCAAGGGCGTGGTGGTCAATATCGAGGCGACGGTCGAGGCGATTCGCGCGGCGGTGGGCGAGGCCGAAAAGGCGGCGGGCGTGCGGATGGGCGCGGCTTCGGTCGGCGTGGCCGGAGCGCATATTCGCGGACTCAACAGTCACGGGATCGTCGCGGTGCGCGGCGGTGAAGTCGGCACGCGCGACGTCGAACGGGTGATCGACGCGGCGCGCGCGGTCGCGATTCCGCTCGATCGACAGGTCCTGCATATTCTGCCGCAGCAGTTCGCGGTCGACGATCAGGAGGGGGTGCGCGATCCGATCGGGATGGCCGGGGTGCGCCTCGAGGCGCGCATCCATATCGTCACGGCGGCGCAGAGCTACGGCCAGAACCTCAACAAATGCTGCGAGCGAGCCGGGGTCACGCCGGGCGAGCTGATGTTCGAGCCGCTGGCCTCGGCCGACGCCGCGCTGTTTCCCGAGGAGCGCGAATTGGGCGCCGCGCTGATCGATATCGGCGGCGGCACCACCGACGTGATCGTATTTCTGAACGGTGCCGTGATGCATACCGCGGTGCTGCCGATCGGCGGCAATCATCTGACCGGCGATGTTGCGGCCGGCCTGCGCACGCCGATCAGCGACGCCGAGCGGCTCAAAATCAGCCACGGCGTGGCGACCAACCTGGTCGTCGGGCGCGACGAGATGGTCCAGGTGCCGGGCGTCGGCGGACGCGAGCCGCGAGTGATCGCGCGCAGGCTGCTCGGCGAAATTCTCGAGCCGCGGATGGAAGAGATCTTCGCCCTGGCGCAGCGCGAGCTGATTCGCTCGGGCGTCGCCGACAGCCTCGCCTCGGGCGTCGTGCTGGTCGGCGGCACCTCGCTGCTCGAGGGCACGCAGGAACTCGCCGAGCGCATCTTCAACCTGCCGGTGCGGCGCGGGCTGCCGATAAATTTGAAGGGGCTGCCCGAGGAATTGATGAAACCGATGTACACCACGGCGGCCGGCCTGCTGATGCATGCGGGCAATGGCCACGCGCCGCATAACGGCCTCGCGCGCAACGGCCGGATCGGCTGGCTGCGCACGCGGGTGAGCGATTGGGTGAGGGATTTCTTTTGAAACGGATGACGGAAGTGTTTGGTTTCGGCGGTGCGCGCGGCAATTCGCGCGAGAGGGGCGGAGGAGGAAGTACGATGATCGAGCTGGTGGAAAATATCGATCCGGGCGCGCGGATCAAGGTAATCGGCGCGGGCGGATGCGGTGGCAATGCGGTCAATCACATGATCGCGGCGGGACTGCGCAACGTCGATTTCGTCGCGGTCAATACCGATACGCAGGCGCTGCAAAGCAACAACGCGCCGCTGCGCATCCAGATGGGCCAGATGCTCACGCGCGGCCGCGGCACCGGAGGTAATCCGGAGATCGGCCGCAAGGCCGCGCTCGAAGACGAGGAGCGCTTGCGCGATCTGATTGGCGACGCCGAGATGGTCTTCGTCACGGCCGGGATGGGCGGCGGCACCGGCACCGGCTCCGCGCCGGTGATCGCGCGCATCGCGCGCGAGAGCGGCGCGCTGACCGTCGGCGTCGTCACCAAGCCGTTTCAGTTCGAAGGGCGCAAGCGCATGGGCCAGGCCGAAGAGGGCTTGCGCGAACTCAAGAACGCGGTCGACACGCTGATCACGATTCCCAATCAGCGCCTGCTCTCGATCGCCAGCCGTACGACCTCGCTCAAGGAGGCCTTCCAGAAGGCCGACGATGTGCTGCTGCAGGCCGTGCGCGGCATCGCCGAGCTGGTCACGGTGCACGGCCTGATCAACCTCGACTTCGCCGACGTGCGATCGATCATGGCCGAGATGGGCATGGCGATGATGGGTGCGGCGCGCGCCGCGGGTGAGAACCGCGCGGTCGAAGCGGCCCAGCGCGCGATCTCGAGTCCGCTGCTCGAGGACGTCTCGATCAAGGGTGCGCGCGGCCTGCTGATCAACGTGACCGGCGGCCCCGACATGTCGCTGTACGAGGTTAACGAAGCCGCCAGCCTGATCCAGGAAGAGGCGCACGAGGACGCCAATATCATTTTCGGCGCGGTCATCGACGACAAGATCTCCGACGAGATCCACGTCACCGTGATTGCGACCGGCTTTGGCGACCGCGACCTCGAGACGCGCTACGCGCCGCGCTATGCGCCGCCGCCCGCGGCGATCACCGCGCCAGTGCAGTCGGCCGCGACCCGTCCGATCGAGAGCGTGCAGCCGTCGCTGATTGCGCCGCCGCCGGGTCCGTCGGCGATTCCGCCGCACGCCACCACGTTCGGCGGCAAGCCGATCCGCCGGCTGGGCATGATCGTCGACGAGAGCAGCCTCGACATCCCGGCCTTCAAGCGGCGCAACGGCGGCGTGGAGCAGCGCGGCGGTCCGACCCGGCTCGGCCAGCAGGACACGATCGAGAGCGAGGATAAGCTGGACATCCCGGCCTTCTTGCGCAAGCCGACGGACTGATTCGCGCCGCGCACGAAGAGTGGCGATAACGGGGCGGGGCGCAGGCCCCGCGCGTTGGCTCCAGAAACCACCATGCGGACGCGATGACGGTGCGTCCGTGGCTGGAGTCGCGCGCCGCGGGGTCTCGGCGACGTTGCCCATCGTCGCTTGCCGCGGCGTGCGCCGGTGCGCGCGTCAATCTTCAATCGGCTCGTCGAGATGGCTCAGCGGTAACAGCACAACGAACGCCACGATCGTGCACGCCATCGTGAAGGCCACCGCCAGCCGGTAGCCCCCCGTGCGATCGATGATCATGCCGCATAGCGGCGGTCCCATCAGCGTGCCGAATGCGCTGCCGGTGTAGAGCGTGCCCAGGTTCACGCCAAGCCCGTTGGTGCCGAACATCCGCGCCACCACCGCTGGCGTCAGTGCGACCGCGCCGCCGTAGCTGAGTCCCATCGCCAGCGCGAACAGCGTCAGCATCGCGTACGATTCCGCCACCAGCCACAGCCCGAACGACAGGCCAAGTGCCAGGATACAGCCCTGGTACACGCGCATCATGCCGAAGCGGTCGGCGAGCGTGCCGAGCCCCAGGCGCCCCGCCGTGCTGGCCAGGCCGATCAGGCCGACCAGCGTCGCCGCCGCGATCGGTTTGATCCCGATGCTCTGCGCGAACGGCGGCAGAAAGATAAACGGAATCGCTGTGGCCACCGTGAATAGCAGGCACGCGATATAGAGCAGCTTGAAATCGGGAGTGCGCAGCACGCGCGCAATCGAGACCTTCGGCGTGTCAAGCTCGATCGGCGGCGGCTCCGCGAGGTACGCGCAGACCATCAGGCTCGCCGCCGCGCCCAGCCCCATGAAGACGTAAGCCTCGCGCCATCCCCAATGTTTGATCAGTGCGGCGGCCAGCGGCGCGATGGTCAGCGTGCCCGCCCCGATCCCCGACACCGCCACGCCCAGCGCCGTGCTGCGCCGCTTGAGGAACCATCCGCTGACCGCGGCGACCAGCGGCACGTAGCAGCACGCCACGCCGATCCCCACGCCCAGGCCATAGGTCAGGTAGGCAATCGGCAGGCGATCGATCCGGGCTGTGAGAACCAGCCCCGCGCCGACCGCGATCGCGCCGAACGCGGCTACCGGGCGCGGACCGAAGCGGTCGGCCAGATGGCCGGTCAGCGGACCGAGCAGGAAATAGATGAACGCGGTGATCGAGAAGATCGCCGACATGGCCGAGCTGCTCGCGCCGAATTCGACCGCCATCGGCTTGAAGAACGCGCCGAAGCTGTAGGCCACGCCGAACAGCGTGAAGGTCGCGAGAAATCCCGCCGCGACCATGCGCCACGCATGCGGCGAATCGCGCTCCCAGCGCGCCGCCGCGGAGCCGGAAGCCCCGCGCGCCCCGGACGAATTGGCCATCGCGGCGCCGACGTGATCCAATTCGCGCCCAGACATGGCCGGGACTATAGCTCCGCCCCGCTCCAATCGCGAAGCGCTTTGCGCTCGCCGCGGCCGTGCGCGAAGCGTTAGCCGCCGGCATGCAGCTTGATCAGTTCGAGGGTGACTTCGGCGCTCGCCACCATGTCGTTGACGTCGAGCCATTCGCGCACGGTATGGATATCGCGCATCCCGGTGCCGAGGTTGGCGACCACCAGCCCGCGCTGATTGAGGATGTTGGCGTCGCATCCGCCGCCGGTGCCGGCCGGCGCGATCGTGCGACCGCTGCGCCGCGCCGCCTCGATCACCTGGCGCACCAGCGGCGCATCCTGGGGCACGTTCATGCCGCCATAGCTGCGATGCGCCGAATGCTCGAGCGTCGCCGCGAAATGCACGCCGTCGACGGTGACCTGCGCGCGCGCCACCGCATCGGCAAAACACGCGACCATGTGATCGACCTGTGCGGTGAGCTTGGCCTCGCAGCGCGATCGCGCCTCGCCGCGCACGACCACTTCGTTGGGCACGATATTGGCCGCGCGTCCGCCCTGGATCACGCCGAGATTCGCGGTGGTTTCGTCGTCGATCCGTCCCAGGCGCATCGCCGCGATCGCCTCCGCCGCAATCTTGATCGCCGACATCCCGCGCTCTGGCGCCATCCCGGCGTGCGCCTCGAGTCCGCGCACCGTAAAGCGCATCCCGACCGCGCTCGGTCCGCTGACGAACAGGTAGCCGGGCGAGTCGCTGTCGAAGACCAGGCCGCTCTTGGCCTCGATCATCGTGAGGTCGAGATTGCGCGCGCCCTGCAGGCCAATCTCCTCGCAGATGGTGAAGACGGCGTCGATCGGCCCGTGCGGCATTTTGCCGTCGTGCAGTTGATGGAGCACTTCGCAGATCACCGCGCAGCCCGACTTGTCGTCGCCGCCGAGCACGGTGGTGCCGTCGGTGCGAATCACCGCGCCGTCGACGATGGGCTTGACGCCCTCGCCCGGCGTGACCGTGTCCATGTGCGCACAGAGCAGAAAGGGGGCGATACCGGGTGCGGTGGCGGGGATGCGCGCGATCAGATTGCCGGTGTTGCCGCGGACCTTTTCGCCGGCGCTGTCGTAGCGGCAAATCGCGCCGGCGCTTTCGACCTCGGCCTGAATGCGCAATGCGACGTCGCGTTCGCGGCGCGAGAGCGAATCGATCCGGACCAGTTCGAGAAAAAGCCGCGTCAGCCGATCGCGATTAACCGCCGTCATCGCGCCGTCCGCGGGCGGCGTCAGCCGGCCTGGCGATGCGTCGCATCGACGCCCAGCGCCGCCGCGATCTCGCCATGCGTGGCCTTGAGCGCGGCCGGCAGCGTGTCGCCAATCCGGGCGAAAAATTCGCCCGCCGAAGCCATTTCGTTTTTCCATTCGCCCGCATCGATCGCGAGCGCCTGGTCGACCTGCGCCGCCGACATGGCGAGGCCCGTCAGGTCGAGATCGGCGGCGTTGGGCACCCGTCCGACCGGCGTGTCGCGCGCGCCCGCGTCGCCGTGGATCCGATCGATCATCCACTTCAGCACGCGCAGGTTCTCGCCATAGCCCGGCCACATGAACTGGCCGGCCGCATCCTTGCGGAACCAGTTGACCATGAAGATGCGCGGCGGCTTGGCGATGTGCTTGCGCATTTCCAGCCAATGGCCCAAGTAGTCGCCAACGTTGTAGCCACAAAACGGCAGCATCGCCATCGGGTCGCGCCGCACCACGCCGACCTGTCCGGCGGCCGCCGCGGTGGTCTCGGAGCCCATCGTCGCGCCCATGTAAACGCCATGCGTCCAGTCGCGCGATTCGAGCACCAGTGGCATCGTGGTGGCGCGCCGCCCGCCGAATATAATCGCTGAAATCGGCACGCCCTGCGGATCCTCCGCGTGCGGCGAGAGCACCGGATTATTCGCCATTGGTGTGGTGAAGCGGCTGTTCGGATGCGCCGCCTTCTCGCCCGACGCCGCGCTCCACGGCCGCCCGCGCCAATCGATCAGCCCGGCCGGCGCCGGCACGTCCATCCCTTCCCACCAGATATCGCCGTCGGCGGTCATCGCGACGTTGGTGAAGAGCGCGTCGCGCTCGACCGATCGCATCGCGTTCGGATTGGACTTCATGCTGGTGCCGGGCGCCACGCCGAAGTAGCCGAACTCCGGATTGGTCGCCCACAGCCCGCCGTCGGGTCCGACGCGGATCCATGCGATATCGTCGCCGACCGTGAAAACCTTCCAGCCTTTGAGCGCCGCCGGCGGCATCAGCATCGCCAGATTGGTCTTGCCGCACGCGCTGGGAAATGCCGCCGCGATATAGCGCGTCTCGCCCGCCGGATTCTGCAAGCCCAGGATGAGCATATGCTCGGCGAGCCAGCCCTCCTGGCGGCCGAGCCAACTCGCGATCCGGAGCGCGAAGCATTTCTTGCTGAGCAGCGCGTTGCCGCCGTAGCCGCTGCCGACCGACCAAATCGTATTGTCCTGCGGGAAATGACAGATGAAGCGCTTTTGCGGATCGAGTCCGAGCGTGCAATGCAGGCCGCGGTTGAAATCGTCCGACGCGCCGAGCATCTCGAGCGCCGCCGCGCCCATCCGCGTCATGATCCGCATGCTGAGCGCGACATAGATACTGTCGCTGATCTCGACGCCGACCTTGGCGAAGCGCGAACCCAGCGGACCCATCACGTACGGAATCACGTACATGGTGCGGCCCTTCATCGAGCCCTTGAGCAGCGCGCCGAGCTTTTGATAGGCCTCGCCCGGCGCCATCCAGTTGTTGGTCGGTCCGGCCTGCGCGCGCGTCGGCGAGCAGATGAAGGTGACCTCCTCGGTGCGCGCGACGTCGTTGGGATTCGACCGATGGAGATAGCAGCCCGGACGTTTTTCCTGATTGAGCGGGATCAGCACGCCGGCTTCGATCGCCTCGGCGGTCAGGCGCCGCCGCTCATCTTCGGATCCGTTGCACCAAACGATGCGGTCGGGATTGGTCAGCCGGGCGCATTCGTCAACCCAGTCCTTGAGTGCGCGGCTTTGAGTGATCGAGTCAGCGGCGGGATAACTGGTCACGCGAAACGCTCCAAAAGTTTAGCTCTAATGCGCTCAGTGTCTGCCGAAATGGCCCTTGAGATGCCGACGTTTCGCAGAGGCAAGCTCTCCGATGCTACCATCGCGATCCCGGGTTGACCAGACGGGAATTAGAAGTTCATCACTCATCGAGCGCCAGATATTAGACCTGCTTTAATCTTACCGAATGACCGAGGGCACGCAATTTGATTGTCGCCACCCTCAATTCGCCATCGCGCTCGCCGGGTCCATCTGCTGCCGATAGTCCGCGACCGAAATGATCCGCTGGGTGCGCTTGTCCCACAGGATGTACTTCAAGGCCGCGGGAATCTCCGACAACCTCACGCGGGTGACCGCCGGGAACAGATGCTCATATTCGTTGTGGCACTTGACCAGGCAATAGTTGGGAATTTTGGCCGACAGGTGATGCACGTGATGATACGCGATATTGGCGGTGAACCAGTTCAGCCAGCGCGGCAAGATCAGAAAACTCGAGCCCTCGATCGCACCCAGATCGTAATCCCAATGGCGGGTATCGCTCGCATACGAATGCGCGAAATTATGCTGCACAGTGAACAGGATAATCCCCGCCGCACCGGCCATCGAGGTGCTGATTATATAGATCGTGAAGAATCGCGCCGGACCGCACGCCCAGCACATCATCGCCCAGATGCTGAGCAGGGCGAGGTTGTTCCACGTCATATGCCAGTACTCTTTGGGCGATTGCCAATAGCGCGACTCGTAGCTCGCGACGAGCGCATGATTCGATTGGCCGGGGTTCGCGATTTTTCCCCTAACGATATGCTTCGCCAGTCCGATACTGCCCTTGAGCCAGTTAAAGCGCGGGTTGAAGATCACATAGATCAGGCCGGCGATCGGTGCGGCCGCGATACTGCATTTGAGCCGGTACCCCAGCTGCTGCGTCTCGCTCAGCGCCGCGTACTCGTCCACCGCAAGCGTGGTGTACAGTCCGCGGTATTTGTCCCAATTGCCGTTGTTGGCGTGATGGAAATTATGATGCTTCGACCATACGTACTGTGGCATCCCGGAGATCACGCCGAGCACAAAGCCGAACGCGCGATTGAGCGACTGCGTGCGAAACAGGCTGCCATGGCCGCATTCGTGCATCAGCACAAAAATGCGCAAGGCGAACAGGCTGATCAGGAAAATCGCCAGTGCGGTGAGCCAGCGCGAAACGTCGACACTCCGCACCGCCATCCACCACAGGATCGCCAGCCCGCTGAGCGCCGTCAGGACTTGCGCCAGGGCCCTGCCGTCGTCGGCCTGGGCATGGCGCAGGATCATCTCCCGCTTCTGTTCCTTAATGCTGCGGATCGAGGACACGATTGAGTACCTTGGTTGCGCGATTATTATTGGTCGGAAGCCGCAGGGCAATCAGTCTAGCAGACCGAACTACCCGCGTGGTATCGCCGTGTCGAAAATAGTCGTGGGTTATCCCTATCAAGGTTAGCCGAGACCCAGCGGCAGCACCGGTTGAGTGCGCTCCAGCGCCTGGATTTACGACTTTTCGTCCACGCACAGCACCAGGGCCTTGTCCGGTGGGTTGAGATAGAGCCCCACCACGTCGTGCACCTTCTCGACGAAGACGGGTCGGTGGGAAGTTTGAAGCTCTTGCTGCGGTGCGGCTGGAGCCCGAACAGCGCGAAGTAGCGCGCCACCGTACTCTTGGAAATGCCGGTGTCCGCCGCCACTGTACGCACGCTCCAATGGGTGGCGTTGGGCGACCGGCTGTGGAGCACCATGCGCATCAGCGCCGCCACCTGTTCGTCGCCATGGCGGCGCGGCCGTCCCCGGACGCAGTTCCCCGTGCAGCCAGCCACCCCGCGTTCGCGCCAGCAGCGCCGCCACTGGCTGATGGTCGGAACGCTGACCCCCAACGCGCCGCAATCGACTGATTGGATACGCCTTCAGCCGACATCAACATGATCCGGGCGCGCGGCACCAGCGAATGCGGCAAACTCCGCGAGCGCGCAATCGAACCCAATTGCTCACTCTCCGCCGCACTCACCCCCCGTACTAAGGTCTGTCCATCGGGCGGTATCATACCAGGATGGCATCATAAATTAAATAGGTTATTTATGGGACATAGCACTAGAGGTTTCGCGAGATCAATCCTCGTCATATTCCGTCCAGTCAATGCTTGTGCCCGAAAATGGAAGTGAACCCTTAGTTCCGTCTACTCCCAATTCAATCTCTAACCCGCCGAAGAACGAGTCCATATTCTTCTTAGAGACCTCAACCTTCAATCCTTGCGATTCGTCCGTGTACCAATTTTTGGTTTTGCTTATGACCTTTAGGTAAAACGTCAGCATCTCCTCGACAAGCGTCGGGCTAGCTTTCTTCGATAATTTCTTAGAGAAGTCCTTGCGAATCCATTCCTTCCTCGGATTCTGGTAAAAGTATAGCAGAGCGGTCCGTGATAAGTAGGCTCTAACTAACGGCTTTTGAAAGATTTTTGGGGCATTACTGTTGGCGAGCGTGGGTTGTTCCAAGTGCACGTTCAAGCCGCGTCTGATAGCTTTCTGGAGGTTCAAACAGAAGACGATATCTCTCGGGCATCTCGGGATGACTTTGTCGAATACTTTGTCGTGATTCTGTTTGTTCCAGAAAATCTCCGAAGGCTTCGCAGCAGAGCGCAGATCCCTCCGCGCCAACGCAATTACCTGGCCGAGATCAACAACTTTAATGTAAGTACCGTTGGTGTTGATGTAATACTTCGCGTTGTCCGCACTCTTCATCACAGCGTCGAACTTGCCTTCCTGTCGCTCATAGAACACCCCGACATCCTTCAGTGTTTGTTCGATCTCAATGTGTATTGGCTCATTTGAAAACAGCTGCCAATCTTCGATGGGGTACTGGCGATTATTGGCATTGGTAATCTCCTTGAGCTCTTCGCTGGTTGTGCCCACAACAATTTTGGCAATCACCTTGATCTGCTTGAAGCGCTCAATTGCCTCTGGCGTGTTTGCCTTTCCAAGCTCCTTGAAGTACGCAGAAGCGATGGTGATTGTCTGACAGCCATTGATAATACTAGGAGCTTCCAAATTCAGCATATCTTCGTTTTCGGCGGTGAGAACCCTGGCTGCAATCGTTACACCAACGTGGTAAAAGGGAAAAATGTTCGGACTTAGATTGCCAGAGGTGATTTTCTTCAGGGTATCTTTAATCGGATGGACTAATCGCTCGCTCGCATCCTTTTTTTCTAACAGCGAAAGCCGCACGTTCTTATCGAATAGTACATTACCTCTGACTCGGTAAAGTTCCACGAGGCTGTGCAGCGGAATGTACGCCAAGTCCAGATGGGCGTTCTGCCTCAAATCAATTCGGGAATGCGGAAGTCTCTTTAACGGATACGTCTTAGGTACGCAGACGGTAGGTGCGAGGTTGTACTCGGCAAGCTCTACCGCCAGTGAACCGCTTAACTTTCCCCGAATGAACGCATTCAGTTCAGATTTGGCTAGGCCACTTTCGAACTCGCTGTATTTTGGCGAATCCTTCCAAATCGTTTTTTCTGAAACAGGATATCAATTTAAACTCGACACGTTGAAGAGTGTTCCGTGCTTCCGAAAGTTTTGTGTAGAGATTAAATAAGCAGTGATTGTCATTGGGGATGGTTGCCACTGTTCCATCGACTATCACTTCTTCCAGCCACGCCCGCGCCCTATTGAGGTCGGCCAATCCAGCCAAGGCCGCAGCTTTGCTCTCACTGAGTTTACTTTGATAAACGATCAGCATTTTCTGTACAGACACGCCTTTAAAGTTTCGGGTGCAACTGCGGTGCCGCGCACGACCATTTTCCAGGCTTCTCATTTTGACTTCCGGTTCAGGCTCGCACCAAGACCACGCGGTTTGCAAACTCGAAGCTCGAGCCCGGCGTTGGTTCTGGAAGGTTGTAGCGGCCGGTGCATACTGATCGGATCGCCGATTGAAAAGTGACTCATCGCGGCGTGAGATACTGCGCAGCGGAGGGCCTCATGCGGTGGCGGAGGAAGCGGTGAAGTTCCGCGTTTTGAGACGGCATGGCAAGAGCATACGCGCGATTGCGCGCTGCGGATCGAGGACACGATTGAGTACCTTGGTTGCGCGATTATTATTGGTCGGAAGCCGCAGGGCAATCAGTCTAGCAGACCGAACTACCCGCGTGGTATCGGGTCGCCGGTCGAGCGCGGCGGCAGTCCGCGCCCCGCATGACGGCGATTGGCCTCGCGCAGGCCCGCTGAAGAAATCAATAGGCCGAACTTTTGCGCGCCGCCGCCACCAGCCGCTCAATCTCTTCTTCGCTGAACCCGGCCAGCATCCGCGCCTCGCGCGCGATCGTGATGATATTTTCGTTGCCGTCGCGCACGTCCTCGATCGCGCGGCGCGTGCCACGGAAGCTAAAGGTCTCGTCGATACTGTCCTGGAATTCCTGCGCGCGCTTGAGCCGCTCGGGGTCGCCCTCGGTCAGTTTGCGCAGCCACTTCGAGCCCATCCGCACGTGCGTAATCTCGTCGGCCAGCACGTAATCGACCGCCCGCTCGATTACCTCGTCGCCATTTTTCTGCGCAATCCGGATGATCTGCTCGAAGACGTCGCAGGCGAGCCCCTCAAGCCCGCGATTGATGCCCGCGACGCGCGCCGCCGGATCCTCGGCCTGCGTGCACTTCCACAGGATTTCGGTCTCGACGTAATCGCCCGGCGCGGCGCCCATGTAGGCGAGCAGCCCCTGGAAGATCTCCGTATGGCGCGATTCGTCCCACACCTGGCGCGCCATGTCGAGCTGGAACTCCCACGGCG
>JADEYI010000660.1_pt1 | contig 40832 bp, 33 predicted proteins | sample 8542331 | NCBI WGS metagenome assembly JADEYI01 (sample SAMN16510988, study PRJNA670497) | mine drainage metagenome | isolation source: biofilm near Copperflume 1 | place: Germany: Marsberg coppermine Kilianstollen | collected 2018-02 | reverse complement strand
AACGTTGATAGGAGCGCCTGCTAGTTCGATGCGCGGCGGTCCAAATACATTGATACATAGGCCAGACATACTACACCTCCGTTGCGTTGATTATATGCGATTCATACATTCAACGCAACGAGATGTGTGGGTGATTGTTTTCCGTAACGGTTTCCTGCTATAAAAAAGTCTAAATCGTTCCGGGTGAAACCGGGTAAAACCACGATGAGGTTGCGCGTTTCTCTCAATAGGCGTAAAATAGCGTGAAGTAATGGGTATCGTTCCATCGTAGTGTAAAGAAGGCGGCAGGTTATGGCGAAGAAAAAAACCGGGCAAGTTCCTATCTCGCAGGATGCGCAGGAGCAATCACAACAGGTATTTGAGCGCTATCATGAGGTGGCGAACAAAGTGCGCGCAAGTACGGAGCGACAGGCGGCTGCAGCGGAGCTTGCCGAGATCAACGATTTATCTGAAGCTGCCCAGTTTGCTTTGCTTAAATCGCTGGCGAGGGAAAAATCTCTTGATGCCGCCGACCTTTTACTTGCTATTAACGAGTTGAGTTCCCTGAAAAGTGTGCGCAAGGAAGCCAGACGCGCTTTGATACAACTGGCGGGCGCGAAGGTGTACCCACAATGGAAACCTCCTGCTGAGGTGACGTTCGCGATTGGCGTTCAGCTTGCGAATGTTCCTCGACGCTTCTGGAAGGGAACTATGACTGACACCCGCGCAACCGGCGAGATGCAACTGGTACTCGCCTGGGAGCAAGGTGAGGGCTTTAGAGATGTCCAAATGCTTGGCTTCCTGCTGGACTTCTGGCATGATGGTGTCAAAGAATGCTTTAGCCAGGTGATGAGCAAACGTAACTATGAGAACACGGCTGCGCGCATAGAAATGAGTATGCCAGAAATCAAATGGATGGACAGCTCATTAGCTCGTGGTCGCCGTCTACTTTTAGATGCGCTCGCCGTGAATAAAAAAATGGGAACACAGCCGCACATTGAGTATCGCAGGCATCTTGCGCTCATCAATCAATTCATCTTAGAAGCTCCAGATCTCGATGAGGATGTATTGGACAGTGAAGAAGAGGAAGAAAAATATGAGGAGAGGCAGATTCTGGATTTTGTTGATGATGACGATCTGGATGACGACTTCGAGGAAGATGACATTGAGTACGAGACACAGGATTTAACTCCAGAAAGTGTGGTCAGCACTTTTGTTCAGGCGTATTTTGAAGGAAAGTTTGAAATATCCTATACATTGCTCGCTGCTGACAGCCCCTTGCGCGATGGTCTTGTGGAAGAAGCCTGGGCTGAAGGGCGTGATGTCTGGTTCGACGCGGCCAATCCTGATTACCTGGAAACCTATATTCTGTGGGAACGCCCCGCGCAGAAATCTGTCCTGTGGTTGCCCAATATTGTGAGCGCCAACCGCAGGGGCGCAGAAAAGGTGATCGAGGCGAGCTGGTCCGTTGAAATGGATGAGACAAGCGAGGGTGAAGAGTTCCCGGAGTTGCCCCGACCAAGCACCATATATAGCGAGACTGGTCGGCGCTGGTTCTGGACAAGTTATAGCCTGGTTAAAGAGAAAGGCCAATGGCGCATCCAATATATGGTTGATGAGGCAACTCAGGCCCTCAACTTGCCCGGTGAAGAATTATATAACAAGATTAAAGAGCATACGATCATCATCAACGAAATTGCAAACACGCATAAACCGACCGATGCCGATTTTTCCAGGCACGCGGTGGAGTTGCAGCGTTACTTGTTCCAGTCGGCAAGTTATATTGATGCGTTTCTAGCGCGGGCGTATGATGATCGCGCTTTGTACCGGGAAGCTGCTTCGAGAATGAAGATCTTTGGATATTGGGAGCGAAGCCTTGTCTACCTGGAGGAACTGACGCAGCGCTTTGAAGAGGGTCGCGCCGCCGACCTGCGAACGAAGGCCGCGCTACAGCAGTCGCTTAGCCGGATTTTCTTAGAGAAGCGAGGTGATAAAGAACGCGCTCACCGCTTCCTGGAATTGGCCGAGGAAGCGTTACGCGAATCTCTTAACCTGGAAGATCGGTTCGAGACACGTATCTCTCTGGCAGAGGTTCTTATTCACCGCAATGTCAATCTCGACGAGGCAGAAGATCATTTGTTGCAAGCGAAGACTATGATTGCCAGTACTGCTAGTGCTGAAGAAGCTCACATTGAGATGCATTTAGGCGAGATCGCTATGAATCAGGACAGAGATGAGGAGGCTCTACGCCATTATCTGCGCGTAGCTGAACTCGCACCCGACTATGCCGATACCTGGGCTGACCTGGGCGTTATCTATGGAAAGCTCAATAATCTTGAAGAAGCTGATGCCAGCTTCAGGCGCGCTATGGCAATACAGCCGCATAATGTTGATCTCTACTTCGATCTCAGCCTCATATACAGCGAGCATGGCCGGGGTGATGACGGGATTGAAATCATGGAAGAAGGTCTGCGCGCCAATCCTACTTCAGGTCTGCTGAACATGTACCTGGTAACTGCATATTTAGAGAACGGTAACTATCGTCAGGTTGAAATCACTCTTGATAAAGCAGAACGGCTTGGTGTAGAAATACCTATGATTGAGATGATTCGAGAGATTTTGAAAGAGAGAAAGAAGACTTTGCCGACGCCCATCAGCCTCAGACCTGGAAAAGCGAAGAAAAAGCACAGGTAAAATAGTGACTTTTACGCAAAGGGATGTTGTGTAATATCATCTAGTAGAAAGCGCGTCATACCCTCTTGATAGGCCCACATAGCTTTCTCTTGCATCACGGCAACCAGGGGCGCGAAGATTTCGGGCAGTGTGTGAAGTAGCGCCAGGTCTGTGGCGGGAGCCGGTATGCCCCCCTGCTGAAGGACGGAGTTATAGGTGTCACAGTCGAAACGCCAGAGGTGACAGCGACCGGGGTATCGCGCCAGCATATAGGCGGCAATTTGCAGTCCTCTGATGTCGAAGTCTCCACTGTAGCGCAGGGTACCGGTGGGTGACGCGCTTAACAACAGGTCGAGCAGGGTCAGGGCCGCGACGCTGGGCCAACCGGATGTACAAACGAGCGTTGGCGGCACATTTTCTGCTTGCACGCTGGCGATGATTTCTTCAAATACCTGGGGATTTTCCACGACATAGATGGCCGCGCTGTTCGATGTCACGCTTTTCCATGCCTGTAACTGCCGCAAGGGAAGTAACATGACGCGCGCGCCTGCCGCGTGTAGCATGGGGTCAGGGGTGCCATCAAGGTAGAGTGCGCTTGCCAGGTTGTATGCGGCAACGTTGGTTGAGATGGTGTCAACCAGCAGCCCGGCATTCCTGTACAGCAGAAGCTCTTGTGCCCGGTCTCCCACGACGTTTTCCAGCGCGACAGTCACATTTTCGGGAGTATCCGTCACGTTTTCCAGTGCGACCGCGAGGACCGCCCCTGCGCTATACGAATCGGCCAGGGCGAGCAAGAAGAGACGCCCGGCTGCTCTTCCGGCGTCGAGCATATGGGGGTCGCCGCTGGTGCGCTGGGCGAAAAGGGCCAGGCGTTCGGGCGCGTTGGGCGGGGGCAGTTGATCGAGCAAACCGGCGATGTAGGCGATCAGTTGCAGTTGTCTTCGCTGCTCATCCAGGGGGGCATTTTTATACCGGGCGTACAGCCATTGCTCTCCGCGCGAGCCATGCTCTAACCAGTGTCGCCCATGCGCGTTATGTGGAAGGTGCGCGATGAGCGATGCCAGCGCCGAGCGAAAATCTGAGTGGCGTTGTGTATGTTGCGCCTGTCGTTCCAGACGTGTCACCAATGCGCGATCGGGATAGTAAGCGCGTAGCACATCTGGCAGGGTGCAGTTGAAGCTGTGCAGTAAGGACTTTTCGACATCCACCAGCTTTATCCTGATGTTGATATCAGCGTAGAGGGGTTTGCCGAGAAAGCTGGCGATTTCGCGCCGTTCGTCAGAGGCGCAATCGCGCAGGATAATCTGCCCGCGCACCTGGCTCTCTTCTATGTATTTCTCGTAGAGTTTCATTACCAGGCGCGCTAAACCGGGCCGGTGGAAAAACATGGCGGCCCTGTGGGCGTTCTGATGTGCCGTGTCTGGCAGGTTGCTCACTGGAACTCCCTTCTTCAGTAGGTCAGTAGCGACGCCCCTTGTGGGTGTCCCGTCTTCATACCCCAGGGTGTCGTTCGCGTATCTCGTGGTATGCAGACATCGACGAATAACACGGGACACCCACAAGGGGCGTCGCTACTGGTTAGAGGGACTTGCTATCGCTCCAGAAAGAAGCTGATGCTGTTGCGATGGGTGAACCTTTTTCGTGGATCATCAGGTAGCGGGCGCAGGCGGGAATTTTTGCGCCGGTGCCGCTGATCTGTGGCCCTGTCATGATCCACTGGAAGTCTTGCGAGACGAGAAATTCCATGATGCGCTGCGTATTGGCTACGCTGACTTTATCAAAAGCCTCGTCGAGGGCGAGCAGGCGGGGCGCGCCCGGCGCTGCGCTGCGATAGAGCGCGCCGAGGGCGGCGAAAAGCGGGACGTAGAGCGCGAAAAGCTGCTCCGCGCCACTGCGCGTACCGGCCACGCGGTCCGTCAAACGCTGGCGCTGCCCGCCGGGCTGCGAGACCAGCACATCGAAGTGGAACCACTCGCGATAGTCAAAGACCTGTTCCAGGGCATCCAGGAAGTTCATATCGGCACGCTCCTGCTGCCGCAGGCGCACAGCGTCAATTTCCTGGCGGAAAGCGTTCATTAATGTTTCGGTCTCTTCCGCGGTTAAAGCCTGGGTTGGTTTGCGCAGCAGGCGGTAGTGCTGCGCAAGATGGCTGCCCGGCTTGTTCAGGTCGTATTCGGTTAGAGGCTTCCATTGCAGCGCGTAGTGTTCGCCGATCATGGGCAGGCCGCTCAATACCTTGTTGATTTGCTGCACCCATTCTTCTGCCTCGAAGATGGCGCTGCGGATGGCCTCGGCGATTTCGTGCAGCAGGAAATCCTCAAACAGCTTCGTCTCTTCCTGGTTGAGCAGCATTTGTTGCATCTTAATGCGCTCGCTCAACAGTTCGAGCAGTTCGATAGCCCGGCTTTTGTTTTCGTTCAGGAAAAGCGCCAGTCCCTGCTCGTCCAGGTCAGGTCCGTATTCCAAAAGGAGCGGCTGCTCGCGATTGAAAACGCGCATAACGGTAGTAAACGCCTCGCGATAGGCTTCATTCAGCTGTTCCCTGCGCGCCGGAATATCCGCCTCGCGAAGAGTTTCTCCCAGCACGCGCCGGGCGGCGCCGGGATAGTGGCCCTCCGACATGCGCTGATGCGCGACAATCAGTTCTTCGACTGGATATGCGGCCAGTAATTTCGCAAAGTGCGTTCTCTTTTCGCCTGCTAACTGCATGGCTCCTTGCAGGCGTTCCTCTCCTTCGACTAATTGCTCTGTGATAGTTCCGGCGCGTTGGTTTGCCAGGCTGTAGGTGATACGCGCGTTGTTCAATTCTTTGTTGACCGTCTCGCTGCGCTGGCGCACGGTCAGTAATCGCTCGCTTAACTCGCTGGCGTCGGTTGTTTCCGCGATATGTTGCAGTTCGTTTTCCTCGGCGCGTGCTGAAATCGCCTGAGAGCGCAAACGCTCGTACAAGCTTGCCACGTTTGCCTCGTTGGTGGTTGACTGTTGCTGCGCTTCGCTCGCGCTATGGCACTCGTCCCAGGCGTGATTGAGGCTGCTCAAATGTGTTTGTAGCGAACGGGCCGAGTTTTGCAACTGGATTACTCCCAGTAATGCGCCCTGGACGCGCTGGCGTTCGCTGGCAAAAGCGGCGTTGCCGTTGCTTTCTCGCTCTAGTTGGATTACCAGCGAATTGAAGCGCTGCCACGCCGCTTGCGTCTGGAGACGCGCTTTTTGATAAGTGTTCTGGATGTTTTCCAACGTGACCCTGGCCTGCGCCAGTTCGGCAAACACTGGCTCGATCCCACTGGCGGCCAATGCCTTGCGTACATGCGCGGTTTGCTCCTCTATGCTGGCAAGCCGCGCTTCGTGGAGTTCAATCTGCAAGGCCAACGTTGCCAGTGTTTCGGCGTGTTGCGCTTGCTTCTGCTGGATCGCTTCGAGTTCGCGCTGTTGCGCGCGCAGGCGGGTGGTTTTGCCGGTGCAGCGGGCCGTGCCGCCACTCGCATATCCGCTCAATATACCATGCGTCCAGCTACCAGCTTGTTCAAACAGCACACTGGCATAGTCATTATAGGGGTGGGGAAGATGTGAGGCGGGGACCCTTGCGGTCGCCCTCTCGCCATCTAACGCGCTTGAACTGGTGGGAGCCAGCAACAGCGCGTTGATAATTGGTTCCCAATCTACGCCGCCCGCTTCAGGCAGAGCATTGATCGACTCATCAAAGCGCAATCCGTAGAAACCGGGCGTAGTTTGTTGGGCGGAGTTCGATGCAGCTTCATCGAAAATCGCTGTGAAGATTTCTGTATCAAGGCGGCGGTCGCTTAAATTTTCGCTTGCCAGCAGCGCATCGGCACGGTCGACCTGCGCAGGTGAGACGACCAGCGCGTCCAGTAAGCCGGCATCTTCCAGCATCTGTTCGATGCGGCCAGCCTCTACGCTTTCGCAATCGATTTCGGGAATGAAATCGAGCAGCATGTAGAGTGGCAGCGCGGTAATGCCATGCTCAGCCAGTTTTGCGCGAGCAAGCGTGTGTCGTGCTTGACGGGCCGGTGTGAACTCGGGTTCCGCGCGTTTCTGCTCATAAAGCGTTGTGACTTCATCAAATGCGCGCTGCACCCCGCCGCGTTCAACCTGTACATCGTTGAGCCGCGCCTGCTCCTCTTGCGCCGATTGGTGTAGCACGCGTTCGATGTTCTCGATTGTCTGGCGATACTGGTCAAGCGAGCGGGCGCATTGTTCGATGACGCGCGCGGGTTGAGCTTCATCTTCTGCCATATCATCTTGCAGCAGCAACGATGAATGCATTGGCTGGACAACTTCCGGCTGCGCGAATTGTTCCAGCGCGCTGTTGAGCGAGGCAAGGGCATCATAAAAGCGATCGCGGGCGGACTGGAAACGGCGGCGCGTCTCGTCCAATTCCTGAAAGCGCGTTGTCTCATATTCGCGCGCGTTTTGCACCTGCGCGTCCAGTTTTTCGCGCTCTTGATGGAAGGTTTCTAGCCGCTGTAACCAGGCGATGCGCTCCTCTGACAACATGCCAGACAGGGCAGCGATGTTCTGGTGTAGTGATACCGGGTAGGGTGATGTCAATGAAATGGAATTGAGTAAACGCTGCGCCTCCTGTAGTTGGAGGGCGGCAACTTCCCACTGGCCTTCCCCGGTGGCGATGCGGTCCAGTTCTCGCGTATGCGCCACGCTCTCCGTTTTGATGTTTTCAAAGCGCGCCAGTTGACGTTGCAGATTTTCCGCGCTGGCCTGTTTTGATCGACGGGCGGCAGCGAGGCTTTGTTCTTGCAGTTGCGCCTGCTCATGCGCCTCGCGAGCGCGTTCGCGCGCGGCAGCCAGTTGTTTCGCGGCTTGCAGTCCTTCGCTGGATTCCAGCGTGGCAATCTGTTTGCTGACCTCGTGTTGTTCCACCTGCAATGTTTGCGTCAGGGATTCTGCCAGCGCGCGTTCCTGCTCTGCGGCTTGCAGTTCTTTGCGCAGTTTCGTTACGCGATGTTGCGCGCTATCCTCGCTCGCTTGCGCGCCGGTATACTCGCAGGCAGCCAGTTGCGCCCTGCTCATCGCCAATCGCTGCTGGGCGCGATGCAGGCGGTCAGCAGCGCCGTATGCCTCCTGGCTGCGCTCTTTCTCGATCTGGATGGCGTCGATGCGCTCTATGGTACCGATCACATGCGAGGTGGTTTCGCCGGAAATTTTGCGCAGCGACTGCTTGAGATAGTCATGCACGCGCGAAAAGCTTAACTCGCTGCTCAGGTTCGGGCGGCGCAGCACCAGTAAGAGGTTGATGAGTTTCTGGAACTCTTTCACATCGTTGAAGCCGAACAGGTAGCGCGCCACCTGGCGTTCGTACTCGGCCTGGGTTTCACAAATGATGCCATGCCCCTCCATCTGTTGCTTGAAACGTGGGTGGTCAAAGGCATGTTTTTCGTGCCTGCTGCCCACTTCATAGACGGTGTGCATCTCGTGACCGAGGCGCGAGCCATCGGTAATCAGGAAGCGCAGCGGGCGGATGCGCTCGCTGGCATTGATATTGCCCGCCAGGCTGACGCCGATGGTCAGGAAACGCGCCTTCTCTCGCTCGCCATTTTCCCAGAGCCGTTGTAGTTCGGGGGCGAAGGGCGGAATATCCGCGTCGCACCACTCGAACTCCAGCGCGATGTAAGCGGTGCGGCGCTCGTGGCTATAGGGGGTAGCGGATTCGCTGCCACCCAGGATATAGTACTCGATGTGGCGTTCGCGCCCGCCAAAAGTATCGAGGCGATGCGGGCGGATATCGCCATCCAGGGCCAGGGGGAGCGCCGCCGTCAAGACGGTAGATTTGCCACTGGCGTTCTCGCCTGCCAGGAAGAGTCGCCCGTGTGGTATCTCAAATTCTTGCGAGCCGTATAGCCAGAAGTTGGTCAACAGGATGCGTCGCAGGCGGTAGCCGCGTGGCCCTCCGGCCTCGCCTTGTAACACTTCAACAAACAGTTCAAGCTGGTGCGCCAGTCGCTCATCAGCCGTTAGCCCGTCTTGCGCTTCAGGCCATTCCGTCAAATTATCGAGAGTGTACTGCATACATGTTTCCCTTTTCAGCCGCGCATCTTCTGGCCGGCTATGCCTGCTCTTCCTCGTTCCAGCCCGGCAAGGCTGCGGTTGTGGCTTTACGTGTTTCTTTTTTCTTCGCTTTCGACTCCTGTGCTGCGAGGTCGTAGGTCACACTATAGCGCGCGGCGGTCGGCAAGATCAGTATGTTGCCTTTGCTATCGGGTCCGCGCAGCAGCCCGACCTGGCGCATCTTTTTGTACACTTCGTTCAGCAGACTGCGCACGCTGCGGGTGCGCGCGTCACTGCCCCAATTGTCGCCGAACCGCTCGCGCAGTGTATAGAAGAGCGCGTTCATGTCCTGGATGGTAGTACGCAGGCAGCCATAGCTATCGGGCGCAGGCCACGCGCCTGCCTGCACCTGTTCTCGAATGGTGGTGCAGAGCAACATGGCAATCTGGTCAATCGCGCCGAAAGGGGTGAGGCTGGTAACGGGGCCGGAAGACATTCCGCTGGCGCGTGTCACACAGGCGTAATCGCGTTTGACATCCAGTTGCCAGCCAAAGGTTTCGAGCAGTTCGTTGGCTATTACTTCAGCGTGTATGACCAGTTCGGCGAACGCTTCGGCATCGTCAAATCTGAATAATGCCGGGCCGAGCAGCAGGGCGCGCCACGCTCGCGACAATGGGCGGATATGCGCGGCGTATAAGCTCTCCCCTGCCTGCAATACTGTGGGCTGGAGCGCCTGCTCTTTCTCGCTATTGTTGAGGCGATCCGCAACGACGGCCAGCAGCTGGGGATTGAAGGCAGAAACAAGCGAGCGGATCACGTCTGTAAATTCGTACAACACGTCAGCGCCGGAAGCCTGCTCGACCCATTGGCGCGTCTGTCCATCGACGAGGCGGAGTCCGCCCAGTTCTTCCAGGTAGAGCAGGGCGCGCTGGATGCTGTAGCGGTCGGCCTGCCTGCGAAAGTCGAAGGCTGTTTCCTCATCGCCTGCCGCCAGCGATTGCTCCTGTATCTGTTCCGCCAGTTGGGAGAGCAGGAATTGCTGGTCGTTGCCGCGCCCGCTCAACTGGCGCGTCTCGGCGTACCAGAGAATCCAGGTCAGGCAGGCGAAGTCTCCCGGATCTTTCAGGCGATCGTAGAGATAGCCCGGCGTGACCGCGCTGAGCTGGCGCACCAGGCGAATCACGGTTGCGCTGCGCTGTATGCGCCAGCCGGTATGCAGGTCATGCCAGTTCTGCAAAGCAAAATAGTGACGATTCACCAGCCGGAATAGCTCGGACTGCTGCGACAGGATGATTTCGCGTTCCATCAGGCCGGTGTGCGCTTTCAACAACTCGGCTGTGCTGGCGCGCTGGCGGGTGAGCGCGGCGCGATTGACGTATCCATTGTTCGATGCCTGCGACACATCTGCCATGCCTGAAGTGATGGCTGTTCCGGGCAAATATGCCATCTCAGCATCGCCTGAAGTTGGCTTCGCCAGCATTTCATACTCTTCGATCATGCCTGTCTCTCCTCTCCACTGTCACGTTGCAAGCGGTAGCGTGGCAAAAGCAGCATGCCATCGGGCGCGCGCAGGATGGTGTAGCTCTGCTCATCATAGTTGAGTAGTGTAATCGTGGAGCCATCGGGCGCGCGGTACTGGTGGCGTGTATCGCCCAGGCACCCATCGATGACGGTCAACAAAATCGCGCGCTCGTCAGCCGTGATGTGTTTGAGCGCGGCAAGATCGAGCAGCGCCGTAGCGAAGAGGCTGGCGAAACGCAGGGTTTCCTGTTGCAGCTTTTCCTCGTACTGTTTGATGAGCTCGCGCGCGCCACTGTTGTTCGCAATCACCGGGTCTTCCAGGCTGTGTTCCCCGCGATAGGAACGACTGACCGGGCGCAAACGCAGGCTGGCGGTAGGCGGTTGCTGCCATACGTTGGCTTCGGCGACATCATGGTGGGCGCTGGCTCTGCCCGCCAGGCTCTCCGGCAGATGCACGGGAAGCATGTTGGCAAAGGCCAGGCTGAAAAGCTGTTGGGCGGTATCGCCGTCTCTTGCCTGGAGCAGTTGCATTGCCAGGGTATGCAGGTTGGCGGCATAGTTGGCGTTGGGACGCGCCGAGGCTGCCAGCACGGAGGCGCGGCGCACAACTTTATCTACCTCGGCCAGGGCGTTGCGGCGGAAGGAATCGGCGTTTTTCCCCGGCGCAAACCAGTTCGTCAGCGCGTTCAACTGGTTATCGGCCTCCTGAAGCAGCTCCTCCTGGGATGATCTATTTTCCAGGGTTGGCGATGGCGGCTCCAGGTGTTCTGCAACGATCTTGATGAGGCGATCTTTCCTGCCTGTCTCGATCCACTCTGCCAGCAATGCGCGTATGCGGCGGCTGTAGAGTGTGAGCGATTGCGCGAAACCGTGTACGTAAGCTACAACTGCCGCTTTATAGGCCTGGTATGCGTCAAAATCGGGTCGTCCCTGTTGCGCGGCCTGCATCATATTGGCCAGGTATTGCGCGGCCTCGCGCGCCATGGTATTCCATATTTCGAAGGCGCGCTGCCATTGCTCGGTCATGGCGCGTCCATGTTCGGGTGAGTATTCTTCCGGCAGGGTGCGTAAATCCTCGTCCAGCGATTGCAGGGAATTCCACAGGTGCGGCAAGTCTCCCTGGCGCAGAGCGCCTTTGCCGGTACTGGCTCTCATCTGTTCATCGAGGAAGGTTTCGATGGCGATGGCTTCCGGCGTGGCCTGGTAGAGCAGGGCCGGGGCAAGGAAACTGGTGATGGATGTGGCGCGGCTGGAATCGTAAATGGTCGTGATATTGCCCCATTCTTTGAGGGCTGCCAGGTCGTTCTGGCATTGTTCCAGCGTGTATTCTGCTTCCAACGTGGCGCGTACCTCGTCGCGCACTTCTTGCGCGGTCAACTGGTAGCGATACAACTCACGATGGGAGTGGAAAAAGAAGCGCATAATGACGCGATACCAGCGTATGCGATTAGGACTGACCAAATAGCTGAAAATCGGCAGGCGGTCGGTGAGTTGGAAGACAGCAGATGTTGAGATGGGTTCGGGCATTACGCCCGCGCCGATCACGCGCGTTCCGGGCATGTCAAATGCGCGATGCTGGTCTTCATGTACTACAGCCGAATTGTCTGGCCGGTATCCATTGTGCATAATTCTGGCGCTCTCCAAGGCCTCTCATTGCTCATACTTGAACATTCGTCTACAACGAATATTATTGTAACACGGGCAGTCCACCCAGGGTATCGTTCTGGTACTGATTGACTGCTTGTAATTTCTCTTAATCTCTCTCAAAGTACTCATTCTTTGCGGCAATAGAGAAATCGGAAATAGTGATGACTAACGAATCAAACATGTTTTAGCACAATGTTCACACCAGCCGACCAACTTCCCATCATCTTCATGCACGTTCGTCAGACGCCGGGCGCAGTGACAGACGTAGCCGTGTGGGTGCGCGGGGTTGCCAAAGACGAGCGTATGGGGAGGCACGTCGCGTGTCACGACCGAACCTGCGCCGATGAGCGCGAATGAGCCAATGGTGATGCCGCACACAATGAGCGCGCCTGCGCCGATGGATGCTCCGTATTTGACGAGGGTGGGGGTGATCTCCCAGTCATCGGGGCTTTTTAGCTTGCCATCAGGGGTGATGGCGCGTGGAAACATGTCGTTGGTGAAACAAACGTGGGGGCCGATGAACACGCCATCCTCCAGCGTGACGCCCTCGAAGATGGAGACGTGGTTCTGAATCTTGACGTTGGAGCCGATATGCACATGCGCATCGATGTAGACGCCCTTGCCGATATTGCAGCTTTCGCCAATCTGCGCGTGTTCGCGCACATGCCCCTGCCGCCAGATGCGCGTGCCAGCGCCGACATGCGCGTCGGGCGATACTTCCGCGTCGGGATGAACAAAGTACGATGCCTTTTCGTTCGTGTCATTCGTGTGACTCATGCTGCTTGCCTCTTTCCACCTGATACTATATCATCTGGCACAAGACGCGCGGTATGCTGGCTGGAACTTTCGTGGCACAACAATTCCTCCACGGCAGATGGGATCAGCAACATATCCGCTTTTAACCGCTCGAGTTGATCCGGGTTGCGCAAAAGCGAAAGTATACCGTTGCCGATCAGGTTGGTGGTTGTTTCCTGTTATCGAATCGTGAATGTGTACATAGATACTGATGGCTCAAAACCGAGCATATAACTGCATCTATGTGAAATCGGTTGTGTAAGCGTTGAGATACTGTTAATTCTGCTGCTTTGAGGTTAATAGAAAGCTACTGGCCTACTGGCATAAAACCCCTGTTTGCCAATGCATAGAAAAAGAAGCGGATTAGGAATATACACTTACACATCATATTCACAACAACTTCTCAATACCAGAGACAACCACTTTGGTAGGGGAAAGTATTTACCCTTACAGTGGATATACTTGTTTATCGTTCTGGAGAATGTTGATGAATCTTGTCTCTTTTTCAATTAAGACAAAGGGCGCGCATAATTTTACCAGGCGTCTTAGGACGGTGTTTACCCGTTTTGGGTTTTCGGATGCACAGATCCGCTACGGGTTGCATTCAATCCTGGACGCTTTAAGGCAATTTGATGGAGCGCCTACATTTTTTATACCGGCGGTAGTGTTGGGGCGGCATCCAGCTTTAATTTTGGAGATCGCGTGCGATGGCGCTGAAATTGGCGTGCATGGATTTGTTCATAATGATTATCGCACATTGAGCAGGGATCAGCAGTATAGACAAACTCAGAAAGCAATATCGGTCTTCCAGCAGATTAGCATACCTTACTACGGGTTTCGCAATCCATATCTTGGCTGGACAAAGGAATCGCTTGAGGTCTACGCGGCTCTGGGTTTCCGCTATGAAAGTAATATCGCGGTTCTCCATCATGTCGTTGATCTCAACGCCTTTTCACCACTCCTCCGGAGTGGTTTTGCGAAATCGTTGAAGTTGTTCCAGGCAGTTCCGTGCAGCGTCTATCGCCTGCGTCCTCAATTTGAGGGTGAAATTTTGCGTATTCCGACCAGCATTCCCGACGACGAGATGTTGTTTGATCGGCTGCGTATTACCGATCCCATCGAAGTTGGGCAAATCTGGAGCCAGGTCATGCAGCGCGTCTACGACCGGGGCGCTTTGTATACCTTGAATCTGCACCCGGAGCGCGGCGTGTTGTGCAGGCGGGCGCTTGATACTTTGTTGGCACATGCCCGCAGCCGCGAGCTACCAGTCTGGGTAGCGCGTATCGGGGATATCGCGCAGTGGTGGAAGGAGCGCAGCCTGTTCCGCTTCATGTTTACCGCACTGGATGCAGGTCATTGGCGGGTAGAGGCCACCCTCAATGCGAGAGCGACGATTCTGGCTCGCCATCTATCCATAGAAGGTCATTCAATCGCGCCCTGGTATGGCGCGGATGAACGGGTGCCATCGCATGACTTTATCGTGAATGCGTCAACTTGTCCCTGTATCGCCCTCTCAGAGCAAACGCCTGGCGAAGTGATGGACTTCCTGCACGAGCAGGGCTATCCTGTGATGCGCTGTAGCTCGGATGACGCGGGCCGCTATGCCCTGTATCTTGATAGGCCAGCAAGTTTAGGTGAAACGCCAGAAAAACGGCTGGAATCCCAAATAGCGTTAGTTGAACAGATCGAAGCTTTGGAGCAGCCGCTTCTGCGCTTTGGCTGCTGGCCCGACGGCAATCGTGCCGCGCTTTGCATTTCGGGTGATATCGATTCGATTACCGTGCAGGACTTCTTTTTGCGCATTGTAGAGGTGTTTCGACATAAGTAACTCAGGCGTAGCCAGGACTCTTCCATGAAAGGCAATCGAATTTTTATGAAGCTGCTTATGAGAAAACCATCACTACTTATGATTTTGCTGCTGGCGAGCGGTCTCATCATACTTATTGTGGTGCTACCGTTACTTGCCTATCACTTTTTGGCCCCACATAGCAAAATTCAACAGCCAGGAGGAGGCAATTCTGCAATAGTGAACTCAGGACAGCAGTATGAACAATCGTCTTCGCCTATCAGTCGAGGGGTACCTGCCTTTGCCTCTTCCGCGTTTGACCCTGCGGCGAACGCCAATGATGACAACTATAATTCGACCTGGAGATCGCAGGGTGCGCCAGCATGGTTGGTATACGATCTTTCGCGCGTGCCAGCCGTACAGCGTAGCCGGGTAGTAGTAGCCTGGTACAACGAGTCAGGCAACTATGACCATACCATCATCAATTATCCAACCTACAATATGCCGCAGGATTACACCATCGATGTCAATGCAGGGCCAGAGGGAGGCCAGCCGCCTGTTATCGGCTGGGTCACACAGGTGAGAGTGCGAGGCAATCATTATCACTCGCGCCAACATATCGTCAACATGGCTGGTTATAACTGGCTGCGTATTGATGTAACCGCAGTTGACGGCTCTACTGGGAACTATGACGCGAGTATCAATATGGATGTCTTCGACGCGCGCACGGCTCTCACGGATGATTGGATTTTCTATGGCGATTCGATTACCGCCGGAGCGATGGGGCATCAAACGCTGGATGGCGTGAATGCTTTCGCGCAACTTATTCGCGAGAAGAGCTCCAATCATTATCCTGTGCAAGAATCAGGAGGGATTGGCTTTCTTACCAGCGCTGATGGGGTAAAGTACCTGCACACCTGGCTGGGGATGTTTTCCGGCAAATATGTAGGGTTAAGCTATGGAACCAACGATGCGCTCGGTTGTGTAAGCCCTGATGAATTTTATAACAATTACGCCATGATGGTGCGGGATGTGTTAGATGCGGGTAAGATACCTCTGGTACCGCGTATACCCTGGGGGAAAAACGCGAATATCCAGAACTGCGCCCCGGCATTAAATGCGAAAATCGATGCATTATACCAGGCATTTCCACAACTCATCCACGGACCTGACCTGTGGGCCTTTTTTCAGAGCCATCAAGATTTGATTTCGAACGATACCATCCATCCGAGCGATGCCGGATTTGGCGCGTATCGCCAGCAGTGGGCCAACTCCGTCCTGACGACAGTCTATTCACATATGTAAAGCGCCTACTTCGGAAATTGTAATATTCTAACGCTAGAAATTGTTGAACGCATCATGGCATTACAATCTAAAAAAATCAGGGTGCGCAAGGTAATCGTAGCGCTTGTGTGCCTATTTTTGGTGATTGTCGCAGGTACAGGTACGGTGGTTATTACCCATAAGCCTCCAGCGCTCTGGCACCTGATTGCCTCCCTATCTATGCCTCCTCCTACTTCAACATCAATTACAGGAAGATTTACCACCTTACCCCCTGGATTAATATTGTCGGGCGAGCAAAATTGTGCTGCTCGCGTACACCGTTCTTCCTGGGAGCCACGACCGGATAATGCGAAAGCGAATCAGAGTGTACCCACCCGGCAACAAATTGCTCAATTAACGCCCTGGGACCCTTCCATCGGCGTTGACATAAAGGCCGATGCATTGCGCACTCAAATAACCGGAAACTTTACCGGCACAACGGATGAGATACTTCAATGGGCGGCATGTAAGTGGGGAATTGATGAGAATATTGTGCGAGCCGAGGCTGTTGTCGAATCCTACTGGCATCAAAGTCAGGTTGGCGACTACACCTCCGATCAAAGCCTCTGCCCTTCCGGCACATGGGATGGCAAGGGGTGTTATCAGAGCTATGGTCTTCTCCAGTTGAAATACTATTATTTTCAGAGCGCCTGGCCGATGAGCCGTTATGACTCGGCGTTTAATGTAGAATATGTGTATGGCATTATCCGCACATGTTATGAAGGTTGGACAACCTATTTAAACGAACGCACACCTTTGCCAGGCTATTCACGCTATCACGCGGGCGATATCTGGGGCTGTCTTGGCAGATGGTATAGCGGTGGTTGGTATGACAAAGGTGCTGTTGATTACATCCAAAAAGTGAAAACGGCCCTGGCAAATAAGACCTGGCTAGAGGCAGGATTTTAGGAGCTTACGTAAGTTTTCACTTTCAACCCGGTCATACTTGTATCGAGGTAGCACGGCTGCTCGCATCTTTCGCAGTTGATCATCAACGCCGAGCCTGGTAGCTGTGTCTACTAATTTATCTCGTAGCATTATTTTCTCCTCTCTGGTTCCCTATTTGACTTACGGACATCAAGGTATGTTTCTTGCTGTGCCTCTTTGTGGCTCAAGCTGGCGAGCAATGCCCGATAGCGCTCGGCCATCAATTCCCATTTGAAGGGTTGATAGTCCTCGGTGGCATTAACAGCCAGCGATAGACGTTTTTCAGGATGCTGATACAGATCGATAATAGCCTCGGCAAAGCTTTCGGGACTCGAATCGTCACAGAGGACTACTGACTCAGGCCGGAACATAGAGCGGATCGCTCGAGTATCAGAAGCAATCATAGGACGATGCATCCAGGCAAATTCATAGGCTTTAGTTGGTAATACGAGTTCCATGAAGCCATCGATGCGATAAGGGATGATGCCAATATCACCGTGAGTCACGAAATTTACCAGTTCTTCTGGCTGACATGGTTCGGTAAAGACTACATGCTCACCAACCTCTAATTCCTGGGCCATTTGCTTTAAGATGGGGATAAATTCACCACGTCCCTTGATATCTAGTCGCACATGTGGCGCTACCTTGCGTGCCAGAGCCAGGGCCTGGATGGCGATATCTAAACCGTTGCGACTTGCCACCGTGCCGTGATACATCAATATGAGGGGGCACGACTCATCAAAAGCGTGCGTTTCTCTAAAGTCTCTGCGCGATGCAGGGTAAAGTCTGGGATCGGCGCTGTTGAGAATGATGGTGATTTTCCTGGCTGGCACCCCACGCTGTAGTAAGAGTTGTTCAAAAGGCCAGCCGACAGTAATGACATGGTCGGCAAAGGCCGTTGAAATTCGTTCCTGCCATTGAGCCAGGCGGGTGACGATTTTCTGCGTTTTCCCCTTTGCTTTAGCTGCCATCAGTTCAGGACTAACATCTTGCACTTCCAGAATTACTTTCGACCCCAACATTCTTGGAATAATTGCCGAGAAGACAAGAAAATCCGGCATGTTGTGTATATGCACTACATCAAAGTGCTTCTTAAGATGCAGGCGCGTTAGCGTTACGCTGGAAATGAGTAGAAACCAGCACCAGCTCAAAATAGTTACTGGAAGCGAGCGACCGAAACCACGATTCATAGGTAAGCGATGCACATGGACGCCTTCACAGATTTCGTAGCGTTGCTCGCCTGGTTGACGCAGGCAGATCACGTCCACTAAATACCCTCCTTCAATAGCAGCCCCTGCGATACGTCGTACTAATGGATCAAATGGATAGAAATCGAAAGTGATAGTAGCAACACGGATTGTCGACATAACCACACAAGTCCTTTCAGGCTACATACGCTCAAGAGATAGTACGGCTTGTACGCACCCACTCAGCCGTATGCTTTTTGCGTCTTCTGACCACCAGGATAACCCATAGCTTCCATAGCATAAAGCCAGGAGCATGTAAAAGTGCTCTAAGAACAGTGTGCGGGGGAGGTAAAAGGTAGAGGGCGGTACCAAAATAGCCAAGGAGACCGCCTATGATGGCAAGACTAATAATCAGATTCGGGAACGACCACACGAGCAGCGATCCCACGAGCGTCAGCAAGCACGAACCTACAAGGTATGAAAGCGGTGGGGTAAGTAGCTCTGCTATTGCTTCTATACGAACCAGATCGCGGTTTCTTATGCCCGACTTTAGAAGTCTCCCAGCGGTTTTCCATACTGGTTGGCTGATGTCAGGCGATTCCCAGCGTATGTCTTGAGTGCGCATTTGCTCGAATGTCGATGGCATTATTGAGCGCACAATGGCCTCCGGCATATAAAGCACTTTTTCACCATGTTGTATCAAGCTCAGGTAATACTGGTAATCTTCCGCGAGCGAAAAAGATTGCCAGGGATAGCGCACTAAAAGAGAACGACTCAAGCACATCCCATTTCCAGTCAGAGTAGAAGAACATCCGATACCATTTCTTCCTAGCGGACGTACATGATTCATCAGGGTCATTGCTATCCAACGGAGCGCGGTACTTGCAGACTCCGTGACGTTCAGTACATTGTTATTCGCCTGTAATGCCTGCGCGCCCTGTGTAAGTCCTCTGTTCATCTCCTCTAAAAAGCCTGGGACAACTACCGAGTCGGCATCCAGGACGACATAGGCGTCATAGATCAAGTGATCCTCATCGAGTTTCTGGATGAGCCAGTTGAGCGCAAAGCCTTTGCCCCGCTTTTCCTGATCGAAACGCTCATAAACATTCACCCAGCCGGAAGCGCGTGCCAACTCAGCAGTAGGGTCTGTACAATTGTCGGCCACTACATAAACCGCGTAATGCTCTTTTGGATAGCTCAGGCAGGCGAGGCTTTCGAGCAACTGACCAAGCACAGTTATCTCATTATGGGCAGGAATGAGAATAGCGAAACTGGCATACTGAGGAGTAGATGAAAGTGCGATGGACCTCTTTTTGAGCCGTCTTGCAGCCAGAATCGCAGAAATTGACAAAATGCTTAGATATAAAACGGGTAGCACAATCACTATCTCTATACCCAGAAGCAGCCATTTAAATGTTTGCAGCACTAACATGCCTATTCCCTCTCCAGCAAGTGTATTTCGAGCGCTTGCAGCAGTAGTGTACCGCAGTGAGTCCAACTGTACTTTGTTTCGACCAACGCTCTCCCAGCATTTCCAAGTGCGGTTCGCATTGCTTGATTATTCAAAAGTTTTATCACTGCCAGCGCAAATTGTTCGGGTCGGTCGGCCACTATCAGGTGCTTTCCGTCCTCAACGGCCAAACCTTCACATCCTATGCTGGTGGAAACGACAGCTCGTTTCATCGCAAGGGCTTCCAGTATTTTCAGGCGCGTACCGCTGCCGACCTGCAAGGGAGCAATGACGACACTCGATACTGCGAGGTAGGGATGTACCTCTGGAACGGTGCCTGTAACTGTAATCCCTGGTAGTTCAGCTAATCTTTTTATCTCTGCCGGTGGATTTTTACCTACGATTTGCCAGGTTGCGTCTGGTATTTGCTGCTGGATAAGGGGCCAGCATTTTCTTGCAAAAAAGAGAACGGCATCAATGTTGGGGAAGTAATCCATGGTGCCTGTAAAGATCATTTGGTGCGAAACTTCTTGTGAAGCATTATGTTGTACGAATGTATCAATATCTACTCCGTTTGGTATAACCTCGATCTGTTTCTCTGATAGTAGATTTCTCAGAATATTATGTTCTCGTTCGCTCGTTACCAGCACAGTATCGGCTTGCCAGCAACGTTCTATTTCTCCTTGTTTTAGGAGACGACTTTCGCGCCAGTTATACCACTTGCGTATTGGAGCTTTCTCATGCTTATAGGTACGCTCTAATAATTCGTATTCGATATTATGCTGATCAATGATAGTTTTCGTTCCTTCGGGGAGTTGGTAACCGGCCACCAGCACGCTCTCAAAAAGCGCCAGGTCGAAACGGCTAAGCGAACTAATAGCATCAAGAGCGTGCTGCATTTCAGGTACGACGAACAGGTTTAGAAAGTATGACTTGCCACGAATAGCGTTAAGTAACTGGATCAGGCGTTTGAAACGATCTGGCAATTCATAAGGTATGAGCTGAACGGTTTCAGTAAATTCGTTTAGCGAGGAAATGACCGCAAATTCATTCATCTCTGTTTCATTTGCGAGCACGAGGAGTGAGACTCGGTATAATTTTGACAGAGCCTTCAGCAGGTGAAAATTACGGGTGTTGGCTCCCCCAACCGGGCGGGGTAAACCAGCAGTGACCATAAGAAGATTCATGCAGCAAGCGCCTCCTCTTTTTTCTCCTCTTCAATTCTTGGAAGCCTCATTAAAACGCCGGACAGCATTCCAACCAGGATCACATTTCGATAGAAGGAGAGCTGGTAATCGGCGAAGGCAACAATGATCTCCATAATGATCATCGCGACAATATAGATGGCAAAAAGCTGTAAATAGTTATCTTTGAGCTTGCGCGCAATCAGAGACCCGCGCACAATGATAGCTCCAAAAAGATACCAGAGGGCAAGATAACCAATCGGTCCGAGCCGCATCCAGACCCAGTAAATGGTATTGTGAGGGATATAGTTATAAACCGGGTCAAGCGCTGAAATGTCCGGCAGCAGAATCGGCTGTAGGAACGGCCTGCCAAATCCCAGACCCATTGGATTTAACATTACAGTATATTTCAAGTCATAATCCTCTATATTCCGGTACAGGTTGGAAGCTGCATCATTGGGGTCTGGGCGGAAAACGGAAACTACGGCACGTGCGGGCGTGCTGAAGCCACCCGTCCCGTTGTAAAAAGCTGCGACGTACGCGCCTCCCAGCAGGGCGGAGACGAGAAGTACTGCCAGCAGGTGTTTACGTGCACGTTTCTTGACCGAGAAAATGAGTAGCCAGGCGACCACAAGCCCTACTAAAAGCGCGACGAAATCCGCCCGCCGGTTATTGGCGATCAGCGATATCAGCAGGAAGGGTAATATAGCCAGGGCCGTATAAAACTGTGATCGATATTTTGAATGTAAGCTAAAGAGCACAATCAACAGAAGAATTGAAATCCAGAAATAAGATTCTTCATGGGACATTATCTGGCGATTGTCGGCCAGATCGCCGTGTATGACAAAGAAGTAAATATACACACCTTGTAGAGCTTTGATTCCGGCGCATAAGATCACAACCCATAAGAAATAACGCAGGTGCTGCTTCTTGCGGACGAAATTGAAGGCCAACAGATAGCCTAAAAATAGATACCAGAACGATCTGACTTCTTCAACGATAATCTGGAGCTTTCCCCCACCGGACAAACCATGTACGATGCCCCAGATAACGAACGCGAAAAGAAACAAAAAAGGTAATATCAGTTCTCCTCCTCGCAGCAGTTTTTGACGTTTGAGCAGATTATGCAAGATGAAAACCAGGAGGACTAAAACCATGAAAAAACCAATTGGCCGATCAGGTAATCCCTGCAAAGAAGGAGGCCAGTAGAAAATGTAAAGAGAAGGGCTACCACCTACAACAGCTACGGGACTTTGGTCAATGGCTAAAGTAGCACCGAGGACGACGAAGAAACCAACTACCGGCCAGCGTATGACCAGTGTTATAACGATCACGACCACTAGTAAGGCAAATATATAGCTGGTGCCAATGGCATTGCTGACAATAACTAGTCCGGGAACGAGACAAAGGGTGCCGATAAATAAAAAAATAAACAGAAGCAAATCGCTTCGTTTACGTTTCTCCAGTAGTGTAGAGACCGTTTGCGCCCTTAAAGAGATCATTGGCTTTTGAATTTCCATTGCAAATCTCATCCAAATGTGATGTAAAGCACCATGATGGCTGCAACACCGAAAACCAGTAAGCGTACTCTGGTGCTGTAATTGTGCACGAATAGTCCCAGACCGACCAGGGCTATTAAGAGTACGAAAATCGATTTCATATCACTCTCCTAAAGCAGTTGCCGCAGCCAGTCCGGAATCTGGCTTTCGCCTTGATTGAGGATGATGCCATGAACTGGCAAATCTTTGAGTTGTGTACATGTCTCTGCAATCATTTTGTCGGGTATCACCTGGGCACGAACTACAATCACAATCGAATCGAGCAGACTCGCTGCCAGGGAACCGTAGCCCGTAGTAGCTATGGGTGGGAGATCAAGGATGTACAATTCATTCGGATGCTTAAATGTTTTTAGCAAGCCATTCTTCTGTACCTGTTTCAGCAACTTTACCGCGTCTTGCGAGCCGTTTCCGGCAGGGATAACAGTCAAGTTTCCATCAACTTGATAACGAATATCATCTTCATCACATGTTCCACGTAACCATTCGGCCAGTCCAGGCGTAGCGGGGATGTCGAAATGCTCGTGCAGGCTGGGATGTTCCCAGTTGCACTCAATAAGTGTCACTGGATCAGCGCTGTCGCGCGCAAGCACCTGTGCCGTGACCAGGGCCAAAAATGATTTACCCTCTCCATGAATAGAGCTGGTAAAACCTAAACTGCGCACGGGAGCATTTTCGCGAAAAAAGAGTGAAAGACAGAGCCGCCTGCAGCGCTCTTGTAATATGCGAGCGTTCGCTGCATCTCGCTTATTGAGTTTCGTGACTTGTGGTTTCCTTGCAGAAGGCTTCTTCGTGTATACTACCTTAGCAGGTGGAAATGGAGTTTCAACCACAGGGGGAAACTCTATCTTCTGACGCACCGCCAGTTTCTGCGTTTCATCTGCTGCAGGTTGACTTTTTGTTTCAGAAACAGTTATATCTTCATCTGTGATGTTTTTCATTCCTTCATTCTCTCCTGCTACCGTCTCATTTTTTTTCAGCATGAAGCCTCTCCCTATCTAGCAACATATCCATTGGCGCTACTTTTACCGGTGAGTAATGCCTGGTGCTGTATGGTTTTGGTGGTGAGCAGCGTTTTTGAGCCTGTTGTCAGATTTGGCAACTGCATAATAACGGGAAAGGCTACGAGATTTTGCAAATCGTTTGCTGAATACACACCGCGATCGCGTCGCACTACCATGACGAGATATATTACGCAGGCCAGGATGGCGATTACCAGGCCAATACCCGCGCCGATCAGGTAACTTTTCGTGCGAGAGACAGGTAGATAGGGCAGCAAAGGAGAATCAACTACCCTATACAAGGTCGCTGTTTGTGTACCTTCCGTATTAATCGTTTGTTGGATGGTGTTAATCGTGGCTTGAAGCCCTTGCACGGTTGTCTGCGCCTGTGTCTTCTGAGTATCAAGCAGCGCGAATTGTGAATCGTTCGCCAACAACTGGTTTGGAGTCTGGGTTGGATGGGCTTGCGCGTATTTCGTCTCCGCTGTGATTGCTGTGTTCAGGTCTTTTTGTGCTACAGCAAGTTGCGTTTGATAACTCACCAGCAGATTCGTCGCTTCAGCAGTCGATAATTCGAGTCCCTGCTCACCGAAGTTGGTGATAATCGACGCCACAATTTGTTGCGCTATTTTGGGATTGCGGTTTGTGTAGCTAATAGTATACAGGTATTCGTCTGATGGTGTGATGACAACGTTTTTAGTGCTAGAAATCTCGTTAAACAGAGCAGACTCTAGCTCTTGAGGATTGTTCATTACGCTTGAACTGAGTCCCAGCGTTGGGGCCAGGTCGATCCCTTTTACGACCGCATCGACGAATGTGCGTGTTTGTAATAATTCAGTGAGCGCGCTAGCCTGGGTCTGCGCCTCTGTTTGCAGCAGATTGCTCTGCGCGCCGGTCGAAGTAACGACAAAATAGCGCTGTAAAGCCCAGAGTGCTGCTGTTGACTGATAGGTGCGTGGAGCAATGAAGTACATCATGGCTACCCCGATTACTGGGAGCAGCACGAGTAATATAAGAAGCTGTAGGGGATGCCGGAAAATTGCCTCCAGGGTGCGTCTCACGGAAATAACCTACCTTTCATATCATAGGGAAAGTGCTCAAATCACCCAATCCTACTTGTTTCCGCATAAAAAAGAACATCAACTACGTCAAGATTACTATAACTTCTTGCACATATTGCGATTCATCAGTGTTTAGATCAGGTTGATATGGGTATACGTTCGTATACAAATCAACACCAACTACCAAACTTGCACGATGAGATTATAGGGACGGTGAGCTAGTAAAAAGGTGTTTGTTTCTGTAGAGAAACCGTTGAGATTTCCGTTTTCTGTCTAAGAAATGAAACCTTCATTTGGCACGCCGGTTCTGTTTGCTCACACCGTTTGCCGTGAATAGTTTGTATACTTGATCCACTGATTACTACTCGTTCTCAACCTGCATCAAAATCTCGCAAACATAGAAGCGTGGTAGTATGTGTACCGTTAGTGAAAAATAATGGGAGGACTAGAATCGGAGGTCTTCTACCTGGATGAGCAGAGTTCACAGAATAGAGCTAGAGGAAGTAAATGCTTCCCAGGGTAGCCAGAAATTACGCGCCGTGCAGGTAAGTGTTAAACGTATAGTGAATAACACGGTTATTTCCCTCGCCGGACAACTTGTCACCTGGACATCTACTCTTCTGCTTACTGTGGCCTATGGACGTTTCCTGGGAGATGCTAAGTTTGGTGAGCTTTATTTGGCCATCAATTTTGTGGCTCTGGTGGGGTTTCCGCTCGAGTCAAGCTTTAACCAGCAGGTGACGCGGGATGTTGCGCAGCAAACGGATAAGGCGACCCGCTATCTCACGAATACTCTACTGCTCAAGGCACTCCTCTGGTTTGCGCTGTACGGGCTAATAATCCTGTTGAGCTGGTTATTAGGTTATACTCTGGAACAATTCCAGCTCATCATTATCTGTGGCGCGACACTTCTAAGCAGTTCGACGGCGACCACATTTGCGGCATTACATTACGCCTTCGAGCGCACCGTTTTCCCGGTAATTGGCACAATCTTCGAGAAAGGTTTGTCAGCGTTGGTTGGCATCCTCCTCCTTAGAGGGGGAGCGGGCGTCGAGACTATGGCTTTTGTGTTGCTTGGAGGATCTGTAATCAGCATGATATGGCAAGCCACCTGGTTTTTCCGCCTGGTAGGGCTTCATTTTGCCTTCGATACGGATCTCATACGTCAACTACTGCGCACAAGTATCCCTTTCATGATCTATGGTATTCTTGGGGTTATCTACTATCGCGTCGATACCTTTTTGCTTTCCATCATGACCACAACGGCGGTAATCGGGTGGTATGGCGCGGGATATCGTCTCTTTGATACAATGGTGTTTTTACCCGGCCTTATTGTTGGTACCATCATGTACCCTGTCTTCTCGAAGCTCTCCAACACTTCGGAAGAAACATTGAAACTGGCCATTGTGAAGTCTATGAACTTCTTGCTCTTCTGCGGCATCCCGATCGCTACTGTGTTGATTGTCGCTGCTCCCAACATCATCGGGTTTCTTTATCACAATACTGAATTTCTCAATACCATTCCCGTGTTGCAGGCTCTCGCTCCTGGCCTTGTTTTCCTCTACGCGAACACGGTAGCAACGAGCATATTGATAAGCTCTCACCAGGAGAGGAAAATAACTATTCTGGCAGCGGTTGCGCTGGTCTTTAACCTCGGTCTTAACCTGATCTTCATTCACCGATATAAGCAAGTTGGCGCGGCTGCTGTTACTTCTCTCACGGAACTCCTTTTGCTCTGCGTCTCGATTGCGCTGGTTCCACGCCGCCTGTGGCCGGTAGCCAGCTTGAAAGTGGGAGTAAAAGTAATCGGAGCAAGTCTGCTCATGGCGCTAGCCATTATGTTCTTGAATAACTTCTCGAATCGAATTTCGGTTTTTATCATCCTCCTGGTAGCCCTGGTTGTTTATGGCGCAGTGGTGCTACTTTTGCGTACCATTCCAAGAGAGGATATTCGGGCGCTTACGAGATCGGTACGGCGTCGGAAAACCTCGCATAGTGACCCTGCTCCATTAGAGATTCCGGACATATTATGAACGCGAGGAGGAGTAACAGAGAACAGATAAGAAAAATCTGTTTGATGAAAAGAGGCAACAGTTGTTCAATGTTTTATTTTCTGAATGTCAGCCAGTTGATGAGGAAGACGAAGCGCTGCAAGTAACCGAGAAAAGGGTAAGTATCCAGGCGAATAGTGTGACACGGAAGGTAATACAGTAAGATGAAACACCTGTTTGCAGCTATCATCAAGTATACGACGAACCATATTATTAGCCACGTCCCCTTTCATAGCATCCGCATGGGTTGGTATCGTCGCGTTTTAGGATGGAGAATTGGGTCTGAAGTGGTTATTTTCCTGGGCCAGTATGTTCAAATGCTTGGCGTGCGGAGCAATGGAAGGAAGGTTTCTATCGGAAAAGGGACCGTCATCAATTGGAATTGTATGCTGTATATCACAGGCGGTATCGTGATTGGTGAACATGTCAGTATTGCTGCCGGTACATGGTTAGTGACAGGCACGCATGATATAGACGATCCAAATTTTACCGATAGTTATCATCCTATTGTGATTGGAGATAATGTCTCGATTGGGATGCGCGCCACAATCCTGGGCGGCGTGACTGTTGGCAAGGGCGCGGTTGTGATGGCTGGAGCGGTTGTGACACGCGATGTTCCTCCCTACGCCATTGTAGGAGGAGTACCGGCTAAAGTGGTTCGTGAACGAGAACTGAAAGAATTCTCGTATGCTTTAATTTCTCCACCGCTTTTTGAATAGCCAGACACAATTGAGAGGGTGTTTCTCTACACATTTTCCCCTGAACTTCATTCTTTCTCCACCTGTATAAAAATCATTTCATCATGCAGAGATGCTATTTTTAGCAGTAGATGGGCAACGTATGCTTGAAGATGTGTACGTTCCCAATGGTTGTTGCAATAAAGGAGATTATCAGCGTGAAGTATGATACTACTGTTGTGATTGGGGCCGGCCCGTATGGACTCTCTGTGGCAGCTCATCTAAGAGCGCAGGGCGAGTCGATGCAAATCTTTGGTAAGCCGATGGAATTTTGGCAAAAAATGCCCCCGAAAATGTTTTTAAAGTCTTCGTGGAGCGCTCTGAATATCTCTGATCCTGGCGGGAAATATAGCCTCAACAACTTTAGCAAAAGCGCTGGCGTGCCTGAACAAGAACCTGTCTCTTTACGGGTTCTTCTTGATTACGGGCGCTGGTTTCAGGAGCGTGCTGTCTCAGACATCGATCAGACCTATGTGAAATACCTGAATCAAGACGGGGAAGGCTTTCACCTTGATCTGGCCGACGGGCGCAGTGTTAAAGCAAAGAAGGTAGTAGTAGCGACGGGCATAGCCTCGTTTGCTAACATACCAGAAAACCTGGCGCATCTGCCTTCGACTTTGTTGACGCATTGCCAGGATCACCAGGACTTCTCAGACTTTAAGGATAAGAGCGTTGTGGTGGTAGGGAGCGGGCAAAGCGCGTTGGAGACAGCCGCGCTCTTACATGAAGCAGGCGCGGCTGTTGAATTGATCGCGCGTGGCCCCGTTATCTGGATTAATCGCAGACTGTATTACCGTACCGGCCCTGCCAAACGTATTTTCTATCCACCCAGTGATGTTGGCCCTCCGGGAGTGAACTGGCTGGTTGCCAATCCCCTGCTGTTCAGGCGTTTTTCTGATAAGATGAGAGAATCGCTCGATGCGCGGGCGGTGCGACCAGCCGGGTCTACTTGGTTGCGCCCAAGAGTCGAAGGGCGTGTGCTGCTCACTCCCAACACTTTGATTGCAAGCGCAACAGAACAGGGACAGCGCGTACATCTCGAGCTAAGTGATGGGACGACGCGGGATGTGGATCATATCGTCCTGGGAACCGGCTACAAGGTGGATATCCACACCATGAAGTTTGTTAATCCTGCTTTGCTGCAAAAGGTAAAGGAACACGATGGCTCACCGTTGTTGAACGAATGGTTCGAATCGTCGGTACCCAATCTACACTTCGTTGGAGCACCGGCGGGATATGTCTTCGGCCCGCTCTGTCGTTTTGTAGTTGGCGCGAAGATTCCTGCGCGGCAAATTGCCAGACATGCCAGGATGATGCAAAAATCATTGCTTCCTGTGTAGGTAAGAAAGAATCGAGGACAACCATCATGGCACTACGACAACAGCATCCAGGAGTTGTTGTGCTTGGCAGCGACTTCAAAGCGCTGGGAGTAGTACGTAGCTTGGGGCGGCGAGGCGTACCGAGTGTGGTTATTGATAACCTCCCCCGGTCCGCCTGGTTCTCGCGCTATGTAGTGAAACGACTGCGCTGGCATGGCCCGATGGAGGGAGAGGCCTTTTTGAGTTTTCTCCTCCGTACTGGCAAAGAATTGCGCCTGGAGAAGTGGATGCTCTTTCCCTTGCAGGATGACGTGGTGGAATTTGTTGCTCGTAATTGCAGGGAACTTGCGAAAATTTATCAGCTTGTTACGCAGGATTGGAGCGTAATACGCTGGGCGCACGACAAGCGTCTCACGTATGGTATGGCTCAAGAGCTTGGTGTTTCTTATCCTGAGACCTGGTATCCTGGTTCTGAAGATGAGCTTAGCGATATGCATTTGACCTTTCCAGTTATCATCAAACCGGCTATTTCAATACATTTTCAACATGCTACACGCCTTAAAGCTATCACTGTAAACAATCATGAAGAGTTGTTAGCCCAATACCGCCTTGCAGCCGGGATTATCAATCCCGATGAGATTATGATTCAGGAGATCATCCCAGGTTATGGACAATCGCAATACTCGGTAGCAACGTACTGCAAAGAGGGGCAGGTCATGCTCAGCATGACTGCAAGGCGTACTCGCCAGTATCCTATTGATTATGGTCTGAGCAGCAGTTTTGTAGAAGCAATAGAAGTACCCGAACTCTTAGAACCGGCTCAAAAATTGCTGCGTCATATGGGTGTAACCGGGATGGTTGAGGTCGAGTTTAAGCTTGACCATCGGGATCAGCATTATAAGCTACTCGATATCAATGTGCGTCCGTGGGGATGGCATACGCTATGCGTAGCCTGCGGCCTGGACTTTCCCTACATTCAATATCGTGATGTACTGGGACAGGCTCCTTTGCCTACCACACCTCGCTATAGCTACCATTGGGTAAGACTACTGACGGATATACCCGCGGGCATTCAGGAAATTCGCGCGGGTATTACAAAGACTGGCCCCTATCTCCGGTCGTACATTGGTAAAATAACATTTTCGGTCTTTGATTGGCGCGATCCTGTACCTGCCGCAGGTGATCTTGTTAGCGCAATCTCACGTAACATGAAAAAGACACGCAAGTAATATGAGTGAATGCTCTAGAAAGAGGTTCGGATGTCCGAAGAACGATATACATCAGGGGAATATTTACAGCTCAACCCTACCTGGCATGTGGAAGAGTCTCCGTGGAAAGCAAAACATGTCTATAGAATGCTAGAGCGGAATGGCATCGCGCCTGAAACGGTTTGTGAAGTAGGCTGCGGCGCAGGTGAAGTACTCAGGCAATTGCAGATGCGTATGATTGAGAGTTGCATGTTCTGGGGATATGATATCTCACCGCAAGCTCTCGCTCTGGCGGAAAGTAGAGCGAACGACAGATTGCAATTCATTTTTGCCGATATCCGGCGAGAAGATACCCAAGTGTTTGACCTCATCCTTGTCTTGGATGTCATTGAGCATCTTGATGACTACCTGAGCTTTTTGAAAGAGATTAGACCGAAAGGGCAGTATAAAGTGTTCCACATCCCCCTTGACCTGTCGGTGCAAACTGTTCTTCGTAGTCGCGGTTTACTCAAAGTACGCGAGGCGTATGGACACCTCCATTACTTCACAAAGGAGACCGCGCTTCTGACGTTACAGGAGGCAGGCTACGACATACTTGACTACCGCTACACAGCCAGGGCTATAGAGGAGCCGACACATGAAATCAAAAGGAAGCTGCTGAAGTTGCCGAGAAAGCTCCTTTTTCCCATACACAATGATTTAGCGGCACATCTTTTGGGAGGATGGAGCTTATTAGTTTTAGCCAGGTAGAACGGTTTCGGGTGTTCTTAGAAAGATAGGTGAAGTTATGGTGACAGATATCTCTCTCCCCGATGCGAGTTTACACATGTACCTGGAGCGACAAAAGCACGATGTTATTTCGTATAGTACGCAGTGGTTTGATCTCATAGCGAAGCTTTATGGGTATACCTTCATTCCTCTCACTACTCGTAATGCTGAAGGCGAAATTAGTGGTTTTTTACCCTTGTGTTATATGCGCAGCCTATTAACGGGGCGACGTTTGGTCTCATTACCCTTTTCTGATATTTGCCCATTGCTTGCCACCAATGAGACCGACACAAATAATTTAATTGACCAGGCAATCGAACGTGCAAAGGAGCACAAGGTCAAATATTTGGAATTGCGTTCCGGCGTGAACGAGGTTCTTGCGAAACGCCAGGACTTTGTGGAGGAAAAACAGTTATACGTGCGCTGGTTGATGCCCCTATCTGCTGATCCCGATAGCGTCTGGTCGAGCTTGCGTAAGCCAATTCAACACCAGGTGAAGAAGTCGCAGAAATTGGGGGTGCAGGTGCGCATAGCACAAAACCGCGAGGATATGGAATCCTATTACCGATTGCATTTACAGACGCGCAGCAAAAAACATGGTATGCCGGCCCAGCCGGCAGAGTATTTTTGTGGCTTATGGGACGCTTTTGCCGCCAGCGGCTCGGTGCGGCTTCTGCTGGCCGAGCACGAGGGAACGGTTATCGCGGGCATGGTTTTGCTGGCATCCGGTTCAACCATTCGTTACGCTTATGGAGCATCAGACGAACAATTCCTGAAGCTGGCCCCCAATAACCTGCTCATGTGGACGGCCATCAAACTGGGCTGTACCAATGGATATCAAACGCTTGATATGGGGCGAACCTCGCGTGGCAACGAAGGGCTAATGGAGTTTAAGCGCCGCTGGGGAGCAGAACCAGAACCTCTTCCATACTACTATTATCCACAGGTAGCCGGACTCGCCTCTACCTCTGAGGCGAGCTGGAAATTTCGCGTACTCACCTCGTGTTGGAAGCGGTTGCCGTTGCCAGTAGCTGCCACTCTGGGCGGCAAGCTCTACAGACATCTTGGGTGATACAAAACTGCCGGTGTTGGTTTTTCCTTTTGCGGGATTCCAGGACCAACGCTGGCAGTTTTGTTGCCAGTTGGTTAAACCAGCAGCGTGTTCAACTCTAACTGTTTTTGCAGGGACTCCTGGGCGGCGGCCAGTATTTTCACCACCTTTAAACCAACCTCTCCGTTTGCTCGTGGCTGCACGCCAGTTCGGATAGCATTGGCGAAATCCTCGCATTCCAGGCGCAGCGGCTCGATCTCATCGAAGTGTGGAATGGTAATCGCGCCGTATCGGTAGGAGACAACGGGGTCTGCGTGTATTTCGGCTCCTTTGTTAAAGATTTTGAGCATTTCCGCCTTGTTCACGTCATCGTAGACGGCCATTCTGGCGTCTCCAATTACGGTTACGCGGCGGGTTTTGTTGGGGTGCAGCCAGCTAACGTGAATATGCGCATTCAATCCATCGTCAAATTCAAGGTCGAGGTGGGCGACATCATGGATGTGCCTCTGTAAATTGGCATGAGCCTGTACCTTGATCTTGACAGGTTTCTTATCGAGTAAATAGAGCAGTATAGATATGTCATGTGGGGCAAGATCCCATATGACATTGATATCGTTGCGAAATAGACCCAGGTTGAGGCGTTCCGTCTCAATACAGTAGATTTTTCCCAGATCCCCACCATGGATGAGTTTGCGCAATTCGTTGACGGCGGGGTTATATTCGAAGGTATGACCGACCATCAGGATAAGTTTTTGTTCCTGGGCCAGGGCTACCAGTTCTTCTGCCTCATCTACGCTGTAGGTGAGTGGCTTTTCGACAAGTACGTGTTTTCCGTGCAACAAAGCCTGCCTGGCTAATTGGAAATGGGTGCGCACCGGGGTGACAATCACCACTGCGTCAACGTCTGAATTAAATATATCCGAAGCCTGGGTTGTGGTTTTGATCCAGGGTTGGTTCACATTGAGTGAAGAGAGACGGCTGATATCAGAGTCCGCCACCATGGTGACGGCTGCGTTCGGCAACGTTGCCAGATTACGCGAAATTTTTGGTCCCCAGTATCCCCAACCGATAACCCCAAAACGCAAATCATACAATTGCATATCTTTCCCTTTCTCTATATTGTCTAGCTTGTTAAGCTTGTCTAGTATTCTGGTTGCCTCGTCCCTCGCGATCTATCCCTATAACCAAATGTACGAGATAAGGGTACTAGAAAAATAGTCCTGGAGGTTGAGAACAGGTGAACTCAAAGATATGAAGTACAGATTAGCTTACCTGGCATGATACATACTCAGTAGTTCGACCATCAATTCACAACCGCCTCTCTAGTTTCTCTCCCACATTAACATACATTATCATACCGGGTTTACACCCCCATCAACTATGCTCTAGTACGGGACATATAGTGTGTGTTGGCTTTAACAATCAGGCTGGTTCTGTACTAACCAGGGGGGTATCGAGATGGCTACTCTTTCACCGCTTATTCGAGACGAGATGCAGTTAAAACAGAGATATTTACGCGCTAAACGGGTCCTGGATATTGCGTTTACTCTGCTTGTACTCCCGTTTCTCTGCCTGGTGATGTTGATTATTGCTGTCTTCATTCGCATCGATTCCGAAGGGCCGATCTTCTACCGGCAGAAACGAGTGGGGCAGGATGGGATCGAATTTGAAATGCTCAAGTTCCGTTCAATGCACGTCAATAATCAAGATACGCTTCATCGCGAGGCTGTGAAGCAATACATGAAAGGTGATAAACTAAACGGCGATGATGGCGCTGTTAGTACGATTTACAAGCTGGTGGATGATCCTCGTATTACCAGGGTTGGACGTATTATCCGTAAGCTCAGCATCGATGAATTGCCGCAATTTTTTAATGTCTTGCATGGTGAGATGAGCGTGGTTGGACCACGCCCGCCTCTGCCCTATGAGGTTGAAGGATATAGCCCACATGATACTTTGCGGTTATGCGCGAAACCAGGCATCACGGGCTACTGGCAGGTGTATGGGCGCAGCCGGGTGACTTTTGATGAAATGGTGGAGATGGATATCAATTATCTTCAGCAACAGTCAATTCTACAGGACATGAAGTTGATTATCCTCACTATTCCCGTCGTGGTTTCTGGACGTGGTGGCGGCTAGCAGTCAAATTCTCATCTGATAGTTAAGGGTACTCAGCTAAGAGAAACGATACGATGCATTGCAACTGGATGCGATGGAGATAGTAGGGACGCCCCAGCAGCTTTCTATACTTTCGATGCTCGCAGCGTTCAATACGATCGATGAGCAGACGCATTCTGGACTGATCGACAAACACGGTAAAAATAGAATAGCCTGTCAGCTTTTCAAGGGATTGAATAATGGTCCTCTGCTGATGGTTGGTTATTGCCACTGTTAATATGCCTCCCGCGGCTCCCACGACTATGAACTGATAACTTTTCATTAATTCCAGGGGTAAAATGCGGTGATAGCGGCTTGGTACACGCCGAATTGTATCAAGTCGAGGTATGAGACTATAAAATGGGCTGTCTGCCATCTTAGCCATCATCTCCATAAAATAGTGGCCTTTACATTGTATTAGTTGTTTGTGCAAGACAGTGTAGCAGTTGGATATGTAAATATGATGTTGAAGCAGACGAAAAAGTGGTGTCAGTCTCTCATTTTAAGTGAAAATACCGTTCCAGACGAAAAAAATAGGCGAAAAATACAACATTCGCCTATTTTTCTACGAGGGAGCAGGTTGTTACTGCTAGCCTGAAACGGCTTGCAGGGTGCGCACAAGCTCTTTGGCATCTTGCGCTTGCCCATCGGCTGAGGAACGGATCAAGGTGTAGCCGACTCCTGGTACGGTCAAAATATAGCGAGGGTTGCCTGAATCGGATTCAACCTTCTGGCGAAGGTGGCGGATGTGCGCTTTGATGAGGCAACTGTCGCCGTCGTTGCCGAATCCCCAGATGTGTGAAACGATTTGATTGGCTGTGCAGACATTGTTGGCATTCACTGCCAGCAAATGCAGCAATTTACTTTCGGTTGGTGTCAGGCGTGACGTTTTTCCATTGACACGCACCTCATTGTGTAGAGAGTCAACCTGGAGTGGCCCCACTTTGACGATGGATGACGGACGCTGGCTAAGGGTTGAACGTCCTCTTCGACTTACAGCCCGGATACGCGCCAGGATTTGTGAGGGAAAGAACGGTTTGCGCAAATAATCATCGGCACCTGATTCCAGGCACTTAACCTCGTCCTGCACATCTTTCCCGTCAGTAACAACTAACACGAGTGCGTCATGTATATGACGCATATCGCGACACATGGTAAGCGCATCGATATCTTTCAATGTTGAATCCAAAATGACGAGGTCTGGTTTTTGCTCTTCCCATTCAACCTTTGCGCGTTCGCCACTATAAGCGCGATGAACCTCGTACCCCAGCGTTTTCAGCCAACTTGTGAGCATCTCTACAAGGTCGCGATCATTATCAACTATCAATAACTTCATACTTCCCCCTGTAGTCCAGGCTGTCAGGCCCTTCAAATCGGTTAATTATTATAATCAACAACCAAAATGAATTAAAACATATAACCCTGCAATAATCAATTGCTCAAATGTAGTAGATAATAATACTCAATACCTGAATTTCGATGTATCGATCATATTTCTAACCCCCTCAAATGAGGTATATGAGGCGGCCTGAGTGCGGTTGGTAACTCGCAATTTTCTCAAAATATTTTGTATATGTTTACCGACTGTGAAACGAGATATTGAGAGCTGAGATGCGATTTGCTTGTTGCTGAGTCCCAGACGCACGAGCTGGAAGATCTTCTCCTCCTGGGGAGTGAGATGCGATAAGGGAGACGATGCTATCCTTTGTAAATGGGTGTCTAGTGCTTGTCGGTCTGGTGGCGTGGATGGGCTGATTTCACTTTTTGCCGCGATCTGGTTTTCTTCAAGTGAAAGACATTTGTGAACAAGCAGGTTAATGAGCCTGGAGGCAAGCGGTGATGTCAACACCATTTCTCCGTGATGGAAGTTTTGTAGGAGCCGGGCTATTTCGGCAGCGGGAACATCTTTGGTGAGATAGCCAGAAGCTCCAGCCAGCATCGTTTCAAGGAGTAAGTCGTCGTTCATGGTTGCTGTTAGGACAATGATGAAGGGTGGCGCATCACGGTGCCGAAGTGCATGAACAAGTTCCATTCCATCGCTATCGGGGAGTGAAAGGTCTATGAAGACCAGGTCAATAGCTCTGCGCTGAATGTGCGCGAGCGCAGCCCGGCAAGTACTTGCTTCGGCGACAACGGTAAACCCCTTTATGGTACTAAGAACTTCGCGTAGCCCTTGACGTACTATCTCATGGTCATCTACGATCATTACGCGTAATGATTGCTTGACGGGTGAATGTTTCAAATTGTGCGTTGAATAATCAGGTGTATTCATAGGTATCGTTATCGTTTTTCTACCGCTGATGCCGAAGTCTGTAAATCCAGTATCACCTTACGCGCTTCGCTTATGGTACGATCTACGTTGCATTTTAATTTTTTCACTTCATCCGCGCTCAGATGCAACATGTCATCTTGCTTGTTGCGTAAGAGAAGCAAGCTAAATTGCAATTGCAAGGCGCTAAGTTCTTGTAGAAGCCCATCATGCAATTCGTGTTTCAAAACAGAGCGTTCTTTCTCAATAGCGCCGGAGAGTTCCTGGGAGTGTTGCAACACGAGCAGGTCGTGTTCATGTTGAGCCTGGATCAATTCTAGTGCATTGTGAGTAGACCTTTTGGCGTAGCGACTAATGCGTTCAACAAGTAGCGGCGTGGTACAGGAGATAAGTGAAGTGATAAATAAGAGGAGTATGATATTTTGTAAAATGCCTGCGTATACGACAGCTAGCAATATGCAGATATCGATAGTAACCAGGATAGATATACCAACGTAACGAGATATGCGAAACCTGTTGGCCAGTCCCAGACCAAGTAATAAGACGAGGGTACTGGCAATAACGGCAAGAGCTAAATCTGGCAAGCGTAGTAACACGGAATTATCTGCGGCAGAAGATAGCAGTGAGTGCAGATGGAGGCCGATGATCCCCATGAACAGGAGCAATCCGAATTTAAAAGCTGAGTAGAGTGAAAGAAGACGAAAGCGTGCCAACCAGACAAAGTCTGTCGAGTCCGTTTGCCTTCTCCAAGCGCTTAATACAGTATGTATCACAAATTGTATGGGTTGAAGTATATTTAGCATAAGATTGTTCTCCAAAATTGACAGCCATGTCATGCTGTTGCCAGCCCCATGCACTCCATACAATTACGCAATCGAGGGGTTATGAAATTATCTATAGTCGCAGTGTTAATGTGCTGGTAATTTGCGTTGGTACCAGTCACACATTTTTAGCTCTCCATAGCTAACTATAAACGATTTTCTCTCGTCTTTCAATGAGGTAATTCACCATTACTCCAATAGTTATAGACTTTATGCCATATTACCTGCCTTCCGGGAATCTTTTTGGGGTCAGCGGTCAGTAACTGCGTTCGCGTGGGCCGGGAACCCTTCGAAATCCGCCAGTGTGCGCGTCGTTCTGCTTAAGGAGGGGTAGCCTTCTGCTGTGACGTAGGCAATGCCGGTGCGTTTCAGGAAGTCGAAAATCGACGTGCAGGAGTAGGTGTGGGCGAAGCCACCGGTGGGCAGCACGGCGTTGGTTCCGACACAGTAGTTGCCGAGGCAGAAGGGCGTATGCGGCCCGATCAGAATCTCGCCCGCGTTTTTCAGGCGTGGCAGCAGGGCGAAGGGTTCGCGCACCTGCACTTCGAGATGTTCGGGCGCGTACTCGTTGACGAAGTCGATGGCGTCTTGCATACTATCGGCCAGCACGATGCCGCCGGTTCCCGCGGGCGATTCAAAGACGGCCTGGACGAACTCGCGCCGCCACTCTGGGAGCGCGGCGATTTTCTCAGGGAGAGCTGCTACGACTGCTTCGGCCAGTGCGCGATCGTCCGTTAGCAGCAGGCTTGAGGAGTCGGGGCCGTGTTCGGCTTCGATAAGCAGGTCGCGCGCTAACAATTCGACGCTGGCGCTGGCATCGGCCAGGGTAATCGATTCGCTGGGGCCGGCCGGTAAGCCGGCATCGACGACGCCAGAGAGGATGCGTTTAGCGGCGGCCACGTAGCCGCTGCCGGGGCCGGTGATCTTGCGCACGCGGCGAATGGTGTCCGTGCCGTAGGCCAGCGCGGCGATGGCTTGCGCTCCGCCAATGCGATAGATTTCATGCACGCCGCACAAATCGGCTGCTACCAGCGAGGCCGGGTCAACACTGCCGTCGGGCGCGGGCGGCGTGCAGACGACGATGCGCGGCACACCCGCGATGCTGGCAGGAGCGCTGAGCATGTACATCACTGATGGGAAAGCGCCCTTGCCGCGTGGCACGTAGAGGCCAACCGAACTAATGGGGGTAATTTTCTCTCCGGCCATCACGCCCGGCTCCACTTCAGTGAACCACTGCTCGTGTGGCATCTGGCGTTGATGAAAGGCGCGCACGTTAGCGATGGCGTGTTGAATGGCGGCGCAGACATCCTTATCGAGTTTGCGGTGCGCCTCTTCGATCTCGGCGGGGCTGACGCGCAGTTGGGCAGGCGTCAGTTGCACATGGTCGAAACGGGCGGTCAATTCGATGAGCGCATCATCGCCGCGCTCGCGCACCGACCGCACAATGGGGGAGACGCGCTCGACGAGTTCATCAATTTGCAGTTCTGCGCGGCGTATGAGGCGCGCGCGACGGGCCGCGTCCAGATGTGAAAGTTCATAGAAATGGATCATAGTTCATTTTCCCTTGACCTCTTCGGGTTTGAGATGTATACTTTCCTCGCTGGAAGCGGCAGGAGCGCGATTGCTTTCTCGACCCGCTTGAGGGATTGAAACTTACGCTAAACCTTTCCGTTTCATCTGTTCCAGGTCAAATTCTGCCGGAGCCAGGGGGCTGATGTGCGCGTCGGCGCAGGCCCAACCGATCAATTGAAATCCAATCTCCAGTCCCTGGATGACGTAGAGTGGATCGTAAGTGGTGAGCAGGGTCAGACAGCGCTGGCGCAATTCAATCGATTGCTCGGTGCTGACGTGTTCCGTATAGCCTTGCAAAAGGGGCCTGTGCGGCAGAAATTCCGAATAGCGCAGCTTATAGGTAGATGCCAGCAGGAGCAGCCAGTAGCCTACCTGGCTGCCTTCCAGCGTAGTGTCCGATTGGCGGTCGGTATGCGCGTGCTCGCCGGTCTGTACCTCGGCCAGTTCTTGCAGCTCGTCGGCCAGGCGCGTGGTGAGGTACGCGGGACTGTGTTCCTGCAAGAGGCGCGAGGTATTGGACTCCTCGCTCATATCGTGGTCGCGCAGGTAGATGTAGACGCCGTACAACTGGCGCATGGCCTTTTCGAGCGGAGCGGCCAGCTGCGCGGCTTTGCCGTATACTTCATCGGGGTCAAAGACACGCTCCGCTATCGTCTCGTATGAGCCATCGGGGAGCAGGCGACGGTAGTAGCAACTGCGATAGCCGGTGTGGCAGGCCGCGCCGCCGTGCTGGCTGACGCGAATGAGCAGGCTGTTCTCTTCGCAATTGACGTGGATCGAGCGTACTTCCTGCGTATTGCCGGACTGTTCGCCTTTGCGCCAGAGCGCGTTTCTCGAACGGCTAAAGAAGTGGGTAGAGCCGGTAGCGCGTGTGCGGTCAAAGGCGGCCTGGTTCATAAAGGCGACCATCAGCACTTCGTTGGTCGTATCGTCCTGGATGACGGCGGGAATTAACCCTTCGCGATCAAAGTTCAGCATGGCGCATCGTTACTCCTTTCGCGGCTAAAAACGCTTTGGCCTCGGAAATGCGAATCTGTCCAAAGTGGAAAATCGAGGCAGCCAGGACTGCGTCGGCCTCGCCGGATGTCAGACCCTCGTAGAGATGTTCCAGCGTTCCCACTCCGCCTGACGCGATGACCGGCACGGAGACGGCTTGAGCAATGCGAGCGGTTAGTGTGAGTTCGTAGCCCTGGCGAGTGCCGTCGCGATCCATGCTGGTGAGCAGAATTTCGCCCGCGCCCAGTTCTACGCCGCGCCGCGCCCACTCGACGGCGTCTTTGCCGGTGGGAGTGCGCCCGCCATGAATGAAGACTTCGTAGCCACACGGCATGGCCGGATTGGAACGGGCGTCGATAGCCAGAATGATGCATTGCGCCCCGAATTGTTCGGCTCCGGCGCGCAGCACGCCGGGATGCTGGACGGCGGCGGTATTCAACGATGTCTTGTCCGCTCCGGCTGCCAGGGTGGCGCGGATGTCTTCAACGCTGCGAATGCCCCCGCCGACCGTGACGGGAATAAACACCTGTTCGGTGGTGCGGCGCACTACATCGAGCATGGTGGCGCGATTTTCGACCGAGGCGGTGATGTCCAGAAAAACGAGTTCATCCGCGCCTTCATCATTATAAAACTTCGCAAGCTCAACCGGGTCTCCGGCGTCGCGCAGGTTGATGAAGTTGACGCCTTTGACGACGCGCCCGGCGGTAACATCGAGGCATGGGATGATACGTTTAGTCAGCATAGTCTTCCCTTTCTATCATTCTGAGCGAAGCGAAGAATCTCACTTTCCAGCGAGCGAGATTCTTCGCTTCGCTCAGAATGACAGTTAGAACTACAGTTCACAGGTTTGAATGGCTTGCGCCAGGTCGATAGCGCCGGTATACAAAGCCTTGCCAACGATGGCTCCTTCGATGCCCAGTTTCGCGATGGCTTGCAAGTCGTCGATGGCGCTGATGCCGCCCGATGCGATCAACGCGCGATGGGGAAGTATGTTTGTGATGGTTGCCTGCATTGCTTGTAGAGCAGGCAGATTTGGCCCGCGCAATGCGCCATCACGAGCGATGTCGGTGTATATAAAGCGCTGCACGCCGCTGGCGCACAGTTCGCCTGCCAGCGTGGTCGCTTGCGCCTGCGAGGTCTCGCGCCATCCCGCGATGGCGACGCGACCATCTCGCGCATCCAGGCCGACGACCACGCGCTCAGGCCAGCGGTGTAACGCCTCTTGCAGCAGGTTGCGGTCGGTGATGGCGATGGTGCCGAGTACGATGCGATCGATGCCGGTATCAAGCATACGCTGCATGGCGACCAGGGTACGCATACCGCCGCCGCATTCGATGTGGAGCGGTACTGCCCGTCGTATACGGTGGATGACCTCGAAATTCGCGGGATGGCCGTTGAGCGCGCCGTCCAGGTCAACTACGTGGAGCCAGCTTGCGCCTGCATCCTGCCAGCGCCGGGCGACCTGCGCGGGGTCGGTGTCATAGGTGGTGAGCCTGTCAAAATCGCCCTGGTAGAGACGCACGCATTTGCCATCTTTGATATCGATGGCCGGGAGTATTTTCATCCTTTTTCATCCTGCCTCCCCTGCCTCCCCAGCCCTCCCTGCGTCCACTTCACAAAATTTCCAAGCAGGCGCAGACCTGCCGCGCCGCTTTTCTCCGGGTGAAACTGCGTTCCCCAGACGCGCTCGGTGACGATGACGCTGCAAAAGGGCGAGCCATAATCGGTCACGGCGGCCACGCCCTCGCTGTCCTGTGGCTCGACATAGTACG
>JADEYI010000659.1_pt1 | contig 40868 bp, 30 predicted proteins | sample 8542331 | NCBI WGS metagenome assembly JADEYI01 (sample SAMN16510988, study PRJNA670497) | mine drainage metagenome | isolation source: biofilm near Copperflume 1 | place: Germany: Marsberg coppermine Kilianstollen | collected 2018-02 | reverse complement strand
GCCAGGGCGGTGGGCCGGCCGCGTCCGTGGCGGGAACGCAGCGCCAGCCCGAGGGCTCGGACCCCCAGCCATGACCCGCCGGGGGTGAAGGCGCCCGAGGGCGCGGCCAGAGGGGGGAAACGCTCGATCGATCCGTCCGGACCCAGCCCCACGCAGTCGAGGCCCGAGCCGCACACCACCCCGACCCCCCAGCCCGACCGGGCCCCGGCCCGCAGCACGGCCACGGTGTCATTGCGAATCAGGTCGACCGAGCTCCAACCGCGAGCGGCGATGGCCTCACTCAGCCGATCCTCGTCGACGGGGAGGTCCACCCCGGCCAGGCAGTACACGCCCACCGGGGGGCGGGACCCGGGGTCGATGGCGGCCGCGCCGAGCGCGGCTTCGATGGCCGACCCGAGCGCGTCCATGGCGCCGTCGAGCCCGAAGAACTGGTGGTTCGAACCACTCCCGCGGGCGGTGCCGAGGATCGAGCCGTCAGCCCCCACGACCCAGACGTCGGTCTTCGACGCCCCACCGTCGACGGCGAGGACGGCCGCGGCCCCACCCGCCGGCTCCGTCACTGGTCCCCCCGGTCGATGACCACCCGCTGATGTTACGTTCGATGCGTGGGAACGAAAGTGGCCGTGGTCGGAGGTGGCAGCACCTACACGCCGGAGCTCGTCGACAGCCTGTGCGCCCACGAGGACCGACTGGTGGTCGACGAGCTCGTCCTCCTCGACCCCGACCCCGATCGCTTGGAGGCCGTGGGCGGGCTGGCCGACCGCATCCTTCGCCAGCGGGGTTGGGCCGGGGAGCTGGTCACCACCGACGATCGGACGCGGGCCATCGACGGGGCGGACTTCGTTATCATCCAGCTGCGGGTCGGTGGTCAGGCGGCCAGGCACACCGACGAGACCCTTCCCATCGGGTACGGCTGCCTGGGTCAGGAGACGACCGGCCCGGGCGGGCTGGCCAAGGCGCTGCGCACCGTCCCCCTTGTGCTCGAGATCGCCGAGGAGACGGCCCACCGGGCTGCGCCCGGCGCCTGGGTGGTGGACTTTACCAACCCCGTGGGCATCGTGACCCAGGCCCTGGCTGACGAGGGACACCGCGCCGTCGGCCTGTGCAACGTGGCCATCACCGTCCAGCGACGCATCGGGCACTACCTCGGGGTGGACCCGGATGCGGTGGAGCTGGAGCACGTAGGGCTCAACCATCTCACCTGGGCCAGATCTGCCGTGGTCGACGGGGTCGACCGGATGCCCGAGCTGCTGGATCGGTTCAGCCCCGAGCTCGAGCTGGAGAGCGGCACCCCGGCCGGGCTGCTCCGCCTGCTGGGGGCGCTGCCGTCCTACTACCTCCACTACTACTACTGCCTCGACCATGACGTGGCCGATCAGGCGGCGCCGGGCTGGCGTTCGAGGGCCGAGGTGGTGGCCGAGCTCGAGGCCGAGTTGCTGGCCGAGTACCGCGACCCGTCTTTGGTCACCAAGCCCGAGAAGCTCTGGTGGCGCGGCGGCTCCTTCTACTCCGAGGCGGCGGTCCGGCTCATCGCCTCGCTCCATGCCGGAACCGGTGACGTCCAGGTGGTGGACGTCCGAAACGACGGGGCCCTCTCCGGCCTACCCGACGATGCCGTGGTGGAGATCCCCTGCACCGTCGACCGGGACGGCGCCCATCCGCTGCCCCAGCGTCCCCTTCCGGCAGACATGTCCGGCCTGGTGGCGCACTGCAAGGCCTACGAGCGCCTGGCCGTGGAGGCCGCCCTGTCGGGGAGCCGCGACACCATGATCAGGGCCCTGGTGGCCAATCCCCTGGTCGGTCAGTACCCCCGGGCCGAGCAGTTGGCGGACGCCCTGCTGTCGGCCAACCGGCAGTTCCTGCCCCGATTCTTCCCCGAATGAGGTGGCCCTGGCATCGGCTTTTCGTGGACCACTGGTTCCAAGTGACTTCTCTGGCGGCCCGAAGCCGCCAGCTTCTTTCAGGCGCCTGTTCGGCGGCCAAGAGGGCCAGTCCAGCCCCAAGGATGTTGCGAGCGGCGTTTATGTCTGCATGGGAGGTGTGCTCACAGCACAGACAGCAGAACTCCGCTTGGGTGACGCGGTTGCCAGAGTCGACGTGGCCACAGTTGTGACAGGTCTGACTGGTGTGCCGGGGGTTTACGGCGATCACTGTCCGCCCAGCTTCTTCCGCTTTGGTGTCCAGGATCGACCGGAAATGGGCCCAGCCCGCGTCGGTGATACTTCGGTTGAGTCCGGACTTGGCCCTCCCGCCGTTGGGGAGGAACTGTCCGGGACGTTGAGCGACCACCTTGGGCTTCGTCCGTCGTGTCATGTTCGTTATTCTGAGATCCTCGACACAGAGTATGTCGTACTCCCGGACTAATCGAGCGGCCACCTGGTGGTGGAAGTCCCGGCGCCGGTTGGCCACCGAGCGGTGTCGCCTGGCCACCGTTTCCCGAGCAGCCCGCCGACGGTTCGATCCCCGCTTCTTAGCTTGGAGGGACCGCTGGGCCCGAGCCACTCGGTCGGCCTCCCTGGAGGCGAACCGGGGAGGGTCGATCCGGTCTCCGTCGGACGTGGTGGCGAAGCTGACCACCCCGACGTCGATACCGATGACGGCCCCTGTCGGCGCCAGTGGCCTTAGCGGTACATCGTCACAGGACAGGATAAGAAACCATCGTCGACCCTCTCGCTTGACCGAAATGGTCTTCACCCGTCCCTCGATCGCCCGGTGCACGGTGGTCTTCACGTGACCGACGCCCTGGAGATAGACCCGTCCTACCTCGGGGTGCCATCGGCACCCGTCACCGTCCCTCGGCCATTCCACCGAGTCGAACCGATGGGCCGCCTTGAACCGAGGGTAGCCGGGGGTTTCGCCGGAGCGGAAACGACGGAAGAACGCGTCGAAGGCCCGGTTGAGGCGACGGAGCGTGGCCTGCTCGGAGGAGAACGACCAGACACATATGTCGGGTCTGGCCTCACGGATGGCCCGCAGTTGCGCCGACTGCGAGTTATAGGAAACCGGGCCCTTCGGCCGGTCAGGGCCAAAATACCGGGGCGAACGCCGCACGACCCGCTCATAGGCGTCTCTACGCTCTTGCAGGGCCGCATTGTAGAGGTCCCGGTGGGCGTCGAGGCACTGGCCCAGAGCAAGATGCTGTTTGGCCGTCGGACGAAGTCTGAATCGATAAGACCGTCTCATGTGGCATCCCAGTTCCACCGCTGGTCGCGCTGCGTGTTGCCCCGGGGGCGTTGGGCCACCGTTGCCGAAGGGTCGGTAGAGACAACACCACCCGGAAATCGACGATCACTCATGACGGTCGAACGATACGGTGGGGGTGTAACAGCCTGCGGGCTGCGCTGGAACTCCGATTCCCCTGACGGCTGCGCCACGGGGAGACCACCGTTGTGCGCCTGTGATGCCAGCGTGTAGGTGTAGGGCATGAGCACCTCACGGAGGCGGAGGAAGTCGTCGGTGATGCCGCGCACCGGTTGCGGGAACTGCCAGGGCAGCCGGTCCCCGTTGGCGGAGTGCAGCCGCAGGATGGGCTGGAAGGTGCCGAACCGGACTCACCTGGCGTAGAGATCCGCTGGGACCTGGGGTGCCCCGCCCGGCGCCCCGAGAAAGCTGCCGATGTCGTCGCTCACATAGGGCTGCCCGATGGTCGCCTCATCAGGGGTGAGTGCCACTTCCCGGGCCAAGGTGTTCCACGTTCCCCAGGCATCGCCGGTGAAGGCGATGGCAGACGTGTGGTCGGACCACGGCCCGGCCGCGTACACCTGCTGCGGGTAGTCGTTGGACGCGCCGATGCGGGCCAGCACGAAGCCCCGCTGACCCTGGTTGACCATCTCCTGGGCGTAGAGGTGGCCGATCCAGGAGTCGGGGGTCAGCCCGGGCATGCCCACGATCGACTCGTCGCAGCACCAGTCCAGCCACCAGAACGCCACCCCCTGGTGCTGGAAGCTCTGCTGGAGGGCGAAGTTCGACTCGGCCTGCGGCACCGCGCTCCAGCCCAGACCTTGCAAGGGCCGGCGGTGCAGCTGGACGCGGCCAACCCGCCTCCGGCGATGCGCTGGGCGGCGGCCAGCTTGGGGTCGTTGTTGTCGATGCTCGAATGGATGTTGAGGGTGACGTCGACGCCATGGGATCGGGCCCAGTTCAGGAACGACCCCGGTTGGGGGAACAAGGTGTTGTTCCACTCCCATCCGTTCCAGCCGTTGGGTGCCTTCCAGTCGGTGTCGAGCGACAGCGTGTTGAGGGGCACCCCGTCGGCCTCGAAGGCCGGGTACAGCTGGTCCTGGATGACGGAACTGGAATAGGCGTGGTAGTCCGAGTACCACACACCGAAGACATTGCGGGGGAGCAGCGGGGCCGAGCCGGTCAGCTGGGCGAACGTGCGCAGCGCGCCGGCGTAGTCGTGGCCGTAGGCGAACAGGTAGCCGTCCTGGACGTCCCTGCCCGGGCTGCGGGCCTGAACCCAGCCCTGCGGGGTCCAGGTGGCGGCGTGGGTGTCGTCGACCAGTCGCCACCCGGCCGTGTCGAGGAGGCCGGCGGTGTGCAGGGGCTCGAGCACGGCCTGGCACGTGTCCCCCCCGGTGCCCGGCGGGCACGTCGTGCCCGGGCCGTAGGTGTAGGTGTCGAAGCCCCGGACCCACCCGCCCAGCGAACCGGCCGGCACGGCTGGGAAGGGCGGGGTCCCCGCGGCGCCGACGGCAAGGGTGTCGATGTCGACGCCGCAGCTGTCGCCCGACCCGCAGACCACCGCCACCGAGTTCGAGCCCGACCGCAGGGGAGCCGTGGTGGTGAGCGTCGACCACGGGTTGGCGCTGTCGGTGGGTGTGGCCGTCAACGTGGTGACGAGCTGACCGCTGACGGCCAGGCTGATCGTGCGCGGGGCGGTCGCCAGGGGAGCGCCGGCCAGGTTCGAGTAGCGAATGGACACCGCGGCCGGGCCGCTCGGTGCACCCAGGACAGACCAGGTGGCGCCGGCCCCTTGTCGGTTGAGGTACCCGGCGTAGCCGGCGGTGCTCTGGTAGCCGCCCTGACTCTGACTGAGTGAGGCACCCCCGCCCAGTGCCGCCGCTCCCGCCTGACAGGTCTGGCCGAACGGGCACTCCCACTCCCAGGTGGGATGCACGGTGGTCATCTGGCCGCCCACCGCCAATCGCAGCGACGTGTTGGCCCCCGTGAAGGGACCCGACCCCACCTTGTAGCGGAGGGTGGCCCGACTGGTCTGGACGGTCAGCCAACCGTGCGAAACCTGAGCGGTGTACCTCGGCACGGCCATCCGCCGGTCGATGGCATTGACAGTCGGGCGGTTCTCGTACGTCCCGGAGGGGGAGTACTCGAGTCGCAGCAGCGTGGGGGTCAGCACCTCGATACGGGCACCGCCTGAGCGCACGACGGCGGACGGCTGCGGCAGGCCGTTGGCCATGTCGATCGGGGTCGAGAGGTCGACCGGAGACGAGTCGTGTTGTGGCGGGCCCGGTGGTCCAGGCGTGGTTGCCAGTGCCGGGCCGGACAGCACAGCCACGGACAGTACCACCGCCACGGCTGACCCCGACGCCAGGAGGAGCAGCCGATGACTGCCCGAGGCGGCGCCACGAGCGTCGCGGCGGAGCACGATGCCCACGCAGGGCACCTTACCGTCGGGGTACGGAGGACACCGGGTCTCTTCCTGCCCCCCTGGCGCCTCCCATCCATCCGCGTCCCGTGTAGGCCGACCATGGGTCGATCGTGGGCGAAGCGGTAGCGTGTCGGCGGTGCACGAGATCGAGGACCGGCTCATCGACATCGCGGGGGCGGTGAACGTCGACACCGGTGCCGACATCAACCAGGACGCGACCCACGACGAGGCCCTCACCGGCGTCCCCGTCCGTCCCCGTGCCGTGGTCCGTCCCGGCTCCACCGAGGAGGTGGCGGCCATCGTCAGGGCCGCAGCGTCCGAAGGGGTCCCGCTGACCGCGCGCGGGTCCGGCACCGGGCTGTCCGGTGGCTGCACTCCCGTCGAGGCCGGGGTGGTGGTGTCGTTCGAGCGCATGAACCGCATCCTCGAGATCGATACCGCCAACCACGTGGCCGTGGTCGAGCCGGGGTTGACCCTGGCCGAGCTCGACGCGGCGCTGATCCCCTTCGGCCTGGTGTATCCGGTGTTCCCGGGCGAGCAGTCGGCCAGCCTGGGTGGCAACGTGGCCACCAATGCCGGTGGGATGCGAGCGGTCAAATACGGCGTGACCCGCCACCACGTCCTGGGGATCACTGCGGTGCTCGGCACCGGTGAGGTCGTCACCTCGGGAGGGAAGTTCGTCAAGTCCACCAGCGGCTACGACCTGACCCAGCTGGTGATCGGATCGGAGGGCACGCTCGCCCTGGTCACCCGGGCCACGTTGCGACTGCATCCGCGGCCCGAGTTCAGCGCCACGTTGCTGGCTCCCTACGCGTCGCTCGATGAGATCGCCGCCGCCGTGCCGCACGTCGTGGCCAGCGGGGTCGGGCCCCTGATGGTCGAGTACATCGACCTGGTGTCGATGGCGGGTATCACCGCCAACGCCGGCATCGACCTCGGGGTCCCCGACGAGGTGCAGGCCCGGGCCCTGGCCTACCTGGTGATCGTGCTCGAGAGCCACCACACCGAGCGCCTGGAGGAGGACACCCAGGTGCTGGCCGAGATGCTGGCCGCCCTGGGCGCCCTCGACGTATATGTCCTGCCGGACCAGTCCGGCACGGACCTCGTCGGGGCCCGTGAGCGAGCGTTCTGGGCGGCCAAGGCGAACGGTGCCGACGACATCGTGGACGTGGTGGTGCCCAGGGCCGCAATCCCGGACATGCTGGCCACGGTCAACGGGCTGGCCGCCGACACCTCGTCACTGGTGGTCGGGTGTGGTCATGCCGGCGACGGCAACGTCCATCTCTCGGTGTGGCAATCAGATCCGGAGGTTCGCCACCGGCTCCTGCACGACATCATCGCGGCCGGCGTGTCGCTGGGCGGGGCGGTGTCGGGTGAGCATGGGATCGGAACGGAGAAGCGCTCCTATTTGGCCGACCTGGAGGATCCGGTCAAGCTCGACCTCTTGCGCCGCATCAAATCCGCTTTCGATCCCGTCGGGATCCTCAACCCCGGCACCATCTTCGACCCGGTCGCCGCCCATGCGGAGGTCCGGTGAACGGCGCCCAGTCACTGATACGCACCCTGGTCGACCACGGGGTCGACACCTGCTTCATGAACCCCGGCACCTCGGAGATGCACTTCGTGGCGGCACTGGACGACGTGACCGCCATGCACAGTGTGCTGGCGCTGTTCGAAGGGGTAGCGACCGGCGGGGCGGACGGGTACGCCCGGATGGCCGGCCGGCCGGCGGCGACCCTGCTCCATCTCGGCCCCGGGCTCGGCAACGGCCTGGCCAACCTGCACAACGCCCGGCGGGCCGCCAGCCCCGTGGTCAACATTGTGGGCGATCACGCCATCAGCCACCGGCCCTTCGATGCTCAGCTGCAGTCGGACATCGAGACGGTGGCGCGCAACGTGTCGACCTTCGTCCGCACCTCCGAGTCGACGTCGGACCTGGGGGCTGACGCCGTCGCCGCCCTGGCCGCAGCCGCCGGCCCGCCCGGATCGGTGGCCACACTCATCCTCCCGGCCGACGTCTCGTGGTCCGAAGGGGGCGCGGTCGTGCCCGCCGGCGGGGAGGCGCCACCGGTCGGCGCCGTACCGGACCCCGATCGGCAGGAGGCCGTGGCCAAGGCGCTCCGATCCGGCCAGCCCGCCGCGTTTCTCATCGGGGGCCGGGCCTGCCTGGGCCCTGCGCTCGACGTGGTGGCGGACATGGCCGCGGCCACCGGAGCAAAGCTGTTGGCGGAGACCTTCCCGGCCCGACTGGAGCGCGGGGCCGGGCGCCCGGTGGTCGAGCGGTTGGCCTACCTGGCTGAGTTCACCGCCATGCAGCTCGAGGGCATCCGGCACCTGGTGCTGGTCGACGCCAGACCGCCGGTGTCGTTCTTCGCCTATCCGGGCAAGGCCAGCGACCTCGTGCCCGACGGCTGCATCGTCCACCGGCTGGTGGGAGCGGCCGACGACATGGGAGCCGCAGTGGAGGGGCTGGCCGACCTTCTGGGGACCAAACAGGGGTCCGCACCCCGCCAGCAGTCCGGGCCGCCTGACCTCCCCACCGGCCCGCTCACGGCCCAGACGGTCTGCCAGGCCCTCGGCGCGCTGCTCCCCGAGGGGGCCATCGTCTCCGACGAGGGGAACACCTCCGGTCTGTTCGCCCCCGGCGCCACCGCCGGCGCCCCGCCACACGATTGGCTGTGCCTCACCGGCGGTGCCATCGGACAGGGCCTTCCGGTGGCGGTGGGAGCGGCAGTGGCGGCGCCCGGCCGACGGGTGGTGGCGCTCGAGGCCGACGGGAGTGCCCTCTACACCCTGCAGGCATGGTGGACCATGGCACGCGAGGGCCTCGACGTGACCACGGTCCTGCTCAACAACCACTCGTACGCGGTGCTCAACATGGAGCTCGACCGGGTGGGCGTGGAGTCCCCCGGACCTCGGGCGCGGGACATGCTCGACCTCGGCCGCCCCTCCATCGATTTCGTGGACCTGGCCCGGGGCCTCGGGCTGCAGGCGGCCCGGGCCGAGACTGCCGAGGACTTCGCTGACGAGCTGGCCCGAGCCCTGGCCACACCGGGGCCGAGCGTGGTCGAGGCGGTCATCCCGTCGCTCCTGTGACACCATTGCCCGATGGCAGACCCAGGAGAACAGCCGGTCGTCTCCTATGGGAGACAGGGTGCGGTCGCCGTGGTCACGATGGACGACGGCAAGGTGAACGCACTCACCTTCCGGATGCTGGCCGCCCTCAATGACGCGCTCGACCGGGCTCTGGAGGAGGAGGCTCCCCTCGTACTGACGGGTCGTGAGGGCCGGTTCTCGGCCGGATTCGACTTGCAGACGCTGACCGGCGGGGGCCAGGACGGCCCGAAGCTGCTGACCGCCGGGTTCGAGCTGTCGGAGCGGTTGCTGTCGTTCCCGTTTCCTGTGGTCATCGCCTGCACAGGCCATGCGCTGGCCATGGGGGCGTTCCTCCTCCTGTCCGGGGACCACCGGATCGGGGCCGAGGGGGCCTTCAAGATCGGCGCCAACGAGGTGGCCATCGGGCTCACGATGCCCCAGACGGCCATCGAGATCTGCCGCCAGCGGGTCTCACCCACCCACTTCAGCCGGGTGATCGTCAATGCGGAGATCTTCGCGCCCTCGGAGGCGGTGGGGGCCGGCTTCTTGGACCGGGTCGTGCCGCCCACTGACCTGGCGGAGTCGGCTCTGGAGGTGGCCGAAGCCCTGGGGAAGCTGGACATGCGGGCCCATGCCGCCACCAAGCTGCGGACCAGAGGTCCGGCCCTCTCGGCTATCCACGCCGCCATCGCCGTCGACGAAGCGGCGTTCCGCCAGATGCTGGGCGAGCGGCCCCCCGCGTGATGGACGAACGGCTCAAGACCCTTCTCGATCGTCTCGAGATCGACGATCTCCTGGTCCGCTACGCCACCGCCATCGATGCCCGTGACTGGCCCGGGCTCGACTCGGTGTTCGCTCCGGACGCCCGTCTCGACTACCGCTCCGCCGGCGGCATCGCCGGCACCTTCACGGAGGTCCGCCAGTGGCTCTCCGAGGTCCTGCCCATCTTCACCTCGACCCAGCACCTCGTGGTCAACCGCGCCGTCGACATCGACCCCGGCGGCGAGACGGCTCGCGCCCGTTCGATCTTCCACAACCCCAACCAACTCGAGATCGGCGGCGAACCGTGGCTCTTCGTGGTCGGTGGCTGCTACCACGACCGGTTGGTCCGGCTCCCGGCCGGATGGCGGATCACCTGGCGGGTGGAGGAGACGCTGTGGTGGCACCATCCCATGCCCGGGTTGCCGCCCGCCCCCTACCCGCTCCCCGAGGACGCCTTCGGATCCGAGGCCGCTCCCCGCGAACCCTGACCGCACCCCCGACCGGCGCCGTGTCCCGGCGAACTAGGCGCCGCCTCCGTGGGCCGGGCGCTACCTCGCCTCGACGTGCCTGAGAGCGAGGACGACGGGCTGCCCGTCGGAGAGGGCGTCGCCCAGTTGGACGCGGAGGCCGGCCGGGGTGGGTTCGGTCACCATATGAAGTCCGTCATGAAGTCCGTCATGAAGTCCGTCCAAGGCCGTCACCTCGGTGGCCGGTGTCGCACGGACCTCGTTCAGCGTGACCGCCTGTCGTGCCGCGTGGGCCACCACCTGGTCGTCCCGGCCCGCCGACCGGAGGAAGGCATAGACGGTCGTGTCCCTGGCCGTGTAGCGGACCTCGACCCCACCCTCGGCCCGTCCCTGCGCATGGACCCAGGGCCGGGTGGCGAACAGCGCGGCTCCGGCGGCGCCGGTGAACGTGGCCAGCCACTCCAGTCGGCGGAGCTGGGGGTCGGCGATCGACGCGTCCTCGCCGCGAGGACCGACGTTGAGCAGCAGGTTCCCACCCTTGGCGACGATGTCGGTGAGTGACCACAACAGGTCGCGCCGCGAGATGAAGTCCTCCTCGCTCGAGAGCCGGTTGTGCCCGAAGCCCTTGTCGATGCCGCGGACGCACTCCCACGGGAGCGCCTGGACCCTGTCGAACACCGCGTACTCCGGGGTACGCACATCGAACAGCGGGGGCTTGGGCGGCACCAGCCCCTTCGCCGCCGCCGCCCCCCGCGCCGAGTAGGAGTCGAGCATCCTCCGGCCGGGTTTCGACTTGGCCAGCTCCCACAGGCGTGACCAGGGCATGAACCGGTCGTTGACCACACCGTCGGGCACAGCCCGGTAGTAGTCGGCCAGTACCGCGGCCAGTTGTCGTACCGTCCCCGGCCACGAGATGTCGTTCCAGAGCACGCTGGGCCGGTACCGGTCGATGAGCTCGCGGAGATGGTCCTCGGCGTAGTCCACGTAGCGGCCCCGCGGCTGGGCCGCCACCAGGTCGCCGAACGACCCGATGGGGTGGTCGTTGAAGGTCCAGTCGAGGCCGCCCGAGTAGTAGACGCCAAAGCGCATGCCGCGGGCCCGGACGGCTCCGGCCAGCTCGCCGACCACGTCACGCCTGGAGTGGAAACCGGGCCGGTGCGGGTTGAGCACGTCGGTGGGCCACAGGCAGTAGCCGTCGTGGTGCTTGGCGACCAGGACGACGTAGCGGGCCCCGGTGGCCGCGAACGTGGCCGCCCACCGGTCCGGGTCCCAGTGGGCCAGGCCGGCCTCCCAGTCGCGGATGAAGGAGCGGTAGTGGCGGCCCGGATAGTGCTCGGCGTGGAAGCGGGCCGCGGGGCTGTCGGGGAACCGGAGCGAGTTCTCATACCACTCGGCGTAGGGGGACCACGCCAGAGCCCGGGGGTCGCGCCGGGCCAGCAGGTCGCCGATCTCGTGGTCGACCGGGGCGAAGGCCGGCACCGAGGCCGGGGTCCAATGGACGAAGATCCCGAGCTTGGCATCCCTCCACCATGCCGGCACCTGGTGGCGACGGACGGTCCTGATCTCGGCGCGGGATCCCGCCATGGCCGTGGCGACCGGTCAGCCGTTGGCGGCGGGCGACGGATACGACGGCACCTGCTCACTGGCCGGCGGCGTGGTGTAGATGGCCACCGCCCCGCCCTTCTCGAAGGCCTTCGTAGGCTGCGTGGGCCAGTGGCCGGGGAGGTAGCGCGTCCCTCCGTCCACGTACTCGTAGAGGCCACCGCCCGGCCGGCCGAGCTCGTCGGGGCCGGAGATCGACGGGTTCCACCAGACCGCCGTGGCGTCATCGACACCGCCGAAGTCGGTTTGCGGCCAGATCGGCTTGTTGCCGTAGGAGAGCGACGGCTGGGTGATGGCCCGTGGAGTCGGCGCCCCGGCGAACAGCGCGGTCTGGAAGTTCTGCGCCGTGAGGTCGGGGCCCAGTCCCTGGATCACCGGGTAGAAGAGGGCGGCGTCGACGACGGAGGTGGCCGCCGCGGTGAGGTCGGGCGGATCCTGGCCGAAGTACCACCGGTAGAGCGTGATGGCCCCGGTCACCCCGGTGCGTGCCGCACCGAATGACACCCCGAAGGCGTGGGCCCACTGCCTCTGGTCGTAGGTGCGCCCGAAGGCGGCGGTGTCCGAGAGCACCGAGCCGGAGATGACCCACTCGGGAAAGTAGCCCTGGCTGGTGGCGGCCCGGGTCAGCGCCTGGGGCGCGATCGGATCTCCGGCGAAGATGACCGAGGTGACCCCGGCGTCCTTCAGCTTGGCGATGAGGGCGGGCGCACTGGTCTGCAGATCGACCGGCGATGCGTAGGTGACGTACTGCGACACGCCGATGCCGGCCTTCGACAGGCTCTGCTGCCAGTCCTTGAGCAACTGGGCCGAATTGGCGTCGTTGACCAGGTCGATGAGGCCGAACTTGCGCTTCCGGGTGGTGAAGTCGCGCTCCCCGGCGAACACGGCGTCGCGGTTGTTGACCTGCTTCTTGAGGAACTCCGCCACGTGGGTGATCTGCTGCTCGGGCAGGATGTTGAGCGCCCAGACGTAGGGTGAGCGCTGCTGGAAGTAGCTGTTGGTGTCCCCGGAGCCGCAGTCGATGCACATGGTGTGTCGAGCGGCCAGCTCGTCGGCGAAGGCCGTCGTCAGGATGGGACCGCCCCAGACGGCGAAGGGCTTGATGTCGGTGGCCAGGGTGACGGCATCGGCCCTGGCGGCCACGGGATCGTCCGACGCGCCGGTCGCCACGTAGGGGATCATCTGCACCTTGCGGCCGTAGGTCTCGAAGAAGTGGTTGTAGAACGACACCCAGTTCTGCATGGTGTCGATGGTCTGCTGGTTGGTGGCGTTGTCCTTGATGGCCGAGGTGATGTAGTTGAGGATCGGGTCGTTCTGCTGGGGGAGGTAGAAGACGACCTTGATGGTGGTCGCCGTCACGCCCTGAGCGGTCGCGCCTCCGTTGTCGCCGGTGAATGGGGCGTAGCATTCGGCGGCGAAGAAGCTCGGGTACTTGAGCTTGCCGAGGGACACGTCGCATCGGTCGCCCCAGTTGATGGAGTTGACCCTGCCCTCGGTCTTGGCCTGGGTGAAGGAGAGGACGCCGGCCGGAGTCTTGGCCGTCGTGGCTGACGTGGTGGCCGGCGAGGAGTTGCCCGACGGCGAGCTCGAGGACCGGGTGGCGACGACCACCACCGCGATCCCGGCGGCCACCGCCACGATGGCCAGCAGCGGGCCGAACCGCTTGAGGAATGCTGCCCGCGCTGGCGGTGGCGTGATCGGTGACATTGGCTCATCCCCCGGTTGGCTGCTCGGAACTGTACCTATTCGACCGGGTCGAGACTCGGTCGACCGCCACCGCCAGGCACCGGGTCTGACCTGGCTGATCCCGATGCCCCCGACCTGGTGATCGCCGCATCGGTCACGCCCAGGTAGGACGCCACCACCTGGGGGTCGGCCAGCACCTGGCGGGGCGTCCCCTCGGCCACGGGCCGGCCCTGGTCGAGTGCGATCATCCGGTCGGCGACACCGAGCAGCAGGGGCATGTCGTGCTCGACTACCACCAGACTGGCATCGAGGGTGCTGCGCATCTGCAGCAACAGGGGCCCGAGGGCCTCGGACTCGCGCTGGGCGATGCCGCTCGAGGGCTCGTCGAGCAGGACCACCGAGGGGCGGTGGGCCACCACGCAGGCCAGGTCGACGACCCGCCGCGAGCCGGTCGACAGCTCGCGGATGAACTTGGACCGGAACGACTCCAGGTTGAACAGTTCGATGAGCTCGTCCACATGGAGCCGAACCTTGTGCTCCGAGTCCACCCAGGCCGGAAGATGGAGGGCGGGGTTGAACGGATCGGTGACGTCGACCCACCGGTCGAGCGCCACGGCGATGGTGTCCTCGACCGTGAGGTCCGGGAACAGCCGGGCGTCCTGGAACGAGCGCCCGAGGCCGAGCCGGGCCCGTCGGTCCGGGCTCCAGCCCGTGACCTCGTAACCGCCGACCACTACCGTGCCGGCATCGCACCGGGTGAACCCGGAGATGAGGTCGAACAGGGTCGTCTTGCCGGCACCGTTCGGTCCGATCACGCCCAGGACCTCGCCGGGGGCCACGGTGAGCGAGATCCCGTCCGCCGCCAGGATCCCTCCGAAGCGCACGGTGAGATCGGACGTCTCGAGGGCGGGCGGCGCCTCGGGGCCTTCCCGTTGGGCCGTGGCCGAGGTGGCCGTGGCCGCCACCCGGGGAGCTTGGTCCCCCGGATCAACGTGTGATCCCGCCCCTTCCAGGAACACCGAGCGGAGGATGTCCGGCCGTTCGAGCAGTTCGGCGGTCGGCCCGTGGAACTTGATCTCACCCTTCTCGAGGAAGTAGGCGGTCCGGGCAATGGTGAGGGCCAGGTTCACCGACTGGTCGACCAGGATGACCGTGGTGCCCTGGGAGCGGATGACCTCGACCAGGGGAAGCAGCTGCTCGACGACCACGGGGGCGAGCCCCAGGCTGAGCTCGTCGATGAGCAGCAGGCGCGGGCGGGCCAGGAAGGCCATGGAGAGGGCCAGCATCTGCTGCTGACCGCCCGAGAGGTTGGCGGCGGGTTCGTCGAGCCGGTCGGCCAGCACCGGGAACCGCTCGAGGACCTCGTGGAGGCGCGGTGCAGTGCGGGCGCGGTGGCGCCGGTCGAGCCAGCCGGCGACCCTCAGGTTGTCGGCCACCGACAGTCCGGGGAAGACGCCCTGTCCGCCCGGCGCCTGGGTGATGCCGAGGGCGGCGATCTCGTTGGGCGGCATGTGGGTGATGTCCCGCCCGTCGAAGATCACGGCGCCATGGTCGGCCTCTACGATCCCTCCGATGGCTTTGAGCAGCGTGGACTTCCCGGCGCCGTTGGTTCCGAGCAGCGCGACGATCTCGCCCTCCTCGATCTCGAAGTTGACGTCGAAGAGCACCTGGACCTGGCCGTAGGAGACATTGAGGTCGCGGACCAGCAGCAACTTGGCGAGGCCATGGCGACGGGCGAAGAGCACCTCGGATCGGGCCGCGGCCATGGTCCGGACCTGGACGATGTCCCGGTCGATCAACCGGCCGGCCGTCGACAGGATGAGACCCCCCACCAGAAAGACCGGCACCAGCGCGAGCATCCCGACCCGGACTCCGACCGAGTCTGAGATGGCGCCGATGAGCGGCAGCACGATCAGGCCGGGAATGACCCAGATCGCCCCCATGGAGAAGCCGAGGGAGCGGGACCGGGCCGGAATCGCCAACGACAGCGATGCGTAGATTCCGGAGCCCACTGCGGCCAGTGACGCCGAAATGGCCATGTGGATCACGATGGTCACCCACAGGACGGGGACCAGGGCGAAGAACACGAGCAGGGCCGAGGTGAACAGGGCCACGGCGGCCAGGAACCGCAGGATGAGCCCGGGATCACGCTGGATGAGGCGGCTCCCCACCCGGGCGCCCACGGCCAGGCCGATCAGTTGAGCCGGCTCGGCGATGGCGGCCACCCAGCCGCGCTCGACCACGTCGAGTCCGAACTTCTGCTGGTAGAGAATCGAGGCCAGGGCGGCGAACCCGACCAATGATGCAGCCAGGAACGGCAACGCGAAGAAGATCCGCCGCAGGCTCTCGACCTTCCACACCATGCGCCAGCCCTCGGCGAAGGAAGGCGGTGGCTCCTCGGTCTCGAGGGCGTCGGTGACCCCCATCGCCAGTCGCTCCTGGATGCCCCGGCTCGGGTCCTTCAGCCCCAGGCCCGCAACGATCAGGATCACCACCGGGATGGGAAAGACGAGGAACGGGGCCCGCCACCCCAGCCAAGCGGCCAGCCCGCCGGCGAGGATCGGCCCGATGAAGGCACCGACGGCGTTGGAGCTGAACTGGAAGGCGTAGACGCGGGGTCGCGAGTTGATGGGATACCAGTCGGCGATGAGCGAGTTGTGGGTCGGTCCGACGGTGGCCTGGCCCACGCCCGTGCCGGCGCGCATGATCGCCAGCATCCAGACCGAGATGGCCAGGCCGGTCCCGAATACGAAGGCGGCGAAGACCCCGGCGCCCAGAAGCATCAGGCGGACGCGGTTCCGCCGGTCGGCCATCTGGGCGATCGGGACCTGAAGGGCCAAGCCCACCACGGCGGCCGCGGCCACCAGCGACAGCACGCCCGCGTTGGTCATGTGGAAGGCGTCGCGGATGGTGGGGATCAGGATGCCGAAGCCGGAGGCGTCCATCTGGGAGACCATGTTGAGCCCGAAGAGGATCAGCAGGGCGTAGACTGGCCCGCCGCCGGTGAGGTCGGCCAGCCACCGCGACGGAGGGCCCAGTGCGGCCCGGGTGCGCCGAGCCTGCGTGGTCATGCCGTCCTCTCGTCCTGACCGGAGCCGACCCCAGTGCCGACTTCGGTGCCGACCGCAGTGCCGGGGGCGGCCGAGGCGGTCGCATCGTGCGGATGCGCCCGGAGATCGTCGCCGACGACCGCATCGACCGCCTCGACCTGCTCCGCTTCGTCCGCCGTGCCGACATCGGCCACCAGGCTGGGTACGACGATCCCCCGGCGGTTGGCAACCGAACGGAGCCACGCGTCGCGCACGCGCCCCATGGCGCCGCTCAGGCCGGCGGGGAGAACCATCAGCACGAGCAGCACCCCGGCCGCCGAGGCCAGCGCCTGCCACTCCGCCCCCGGCAGGAACCACCGGCCCCCCTGCAGGTAGATCGCCCCGAGGGCGGCTCCCCACAGCGAGCCCAGGCCGCCGACCACCGCGGTGGTAAAGACCTCGAAGCTCTGATCGGGACCGAACACCGACGGACTGAACGCCTGCAACAGGTGCACGAGCAGGCACCCGCCGACGCCGGCGATGAACCCCGAAAGGCCGAAGGCGGTGCACTTGGCCCTGACGACGTTGACGCCAAACGACTGGATCCCCCGTTCGTTCTCGCGCAGGGCCAGCAGGACCCGACCCGTGCGCGACCGGCGGATGCCCCGAACCCCGAGGACGACCAGCACGAGGCAGGCGAGGCACACGTAGTAGTAGCTGGGCTGCGAGGTCAGGCGAAACTTCCCGAACAGGGCGGGGCGGGTGACCCGGTTGACCGGGACCCATGAGAAGTACTGCGGGCTGAGGAGGTAGTTGGAGGTGGCGATGGCGAAGGCCAGGGTGGTCACGGCCGGGAAGAAGCCCCGGAGTCGGAGGGTGGGGATGCTCACCACCATGGCGACGATCGCTCCGGTGGTCCCGGCGATGAGGAGTCCCAGACTCAGATCGAGCCGCCAGGTCTGGGTTGCGTAAGCACCAGTCGCCCCTCCGAACGCCACGAATGCCATCTGACCGAAGGTGACCTGACCGGCCCATCCCGTGAGCACGACGACCGAGATCGTGATGATCACGAAGACCACGACGGCGGTGGCCTTGAGTTGGTTCCCCGCGTTCCCCGACAACAGCCACGGAAGCGCCAGCAGCGCACCACCGACGACGAGCATGCCGGCCCATCGGACCGTACGAACCTCGGCCAGGGTGCGCAGCTCCCGGGGAACGGGGCGTATCTCGTCGGCCGCCGCCCAAGTGGAGACGTCCTCGGTGTCGACACGAGCCGACCGCACCCGACGAGCGAGCAGGCCCACCACGACCACGGCGGCCAGCACCGGGCCGACCAGGCCGGGATCGGTCTCGTGGTTCCACAGCACGCCCTGTTGGAGGACGCCGAGCGCCACCGCCGAGAGTCCGATGGTGGCCAGGTCAGTGAGGTTCCCGAGCACCAGGGCGGCCAGCGCCGCCAGCAGGGCCGTGAAACTGAACAGGATGCCGGCCGGCAGACCGAGGATCCCGGCCTGCAGGAAGATGGCGATGAAGGAGAGGGCGGCGGCCACCGCCCACACGATGGTCTGGAGCCGTTTGACCGGGACGCCGAGCATCATGGCCCGGTCGGCACGCTCGGCGCTGGCCCGGATGGCGATGCCGATGTCGGTGAACCGGAGCAGGACGGCCACCCCGACGAGCGCCAGCGGGGCGATGATCATGGCGGCCACATGGTCGGCCGAAAAGACCAGCGGGAAGACGGAGAAGTGCAGGGAGATCGGAACGTGGACGATTGCCGCGGTCGGCTGTTGGCCCCAGATCGAGGGGATGAAGAGCGTGCCGGCCGCCAGGAGTTGGGCCAGGCCGATGGTGGCCACGGTGAGGATGAGACGCGGCGAGCGGAAGAATCGTCGGATGATGGCCAGCTCCACGACGCTTCCCACCAGCACTGAGCCGATGAGGCCGACGGCGACCGCCAGGAAGTAGTTCACCCCGCTGTACACGATGAGCGACACGGCCAGCACGGTGGGGGCCAGCCCGAGTTCGACCTGGGCGAAGTTCAGGATCCGGTTGGCGCGGTAGACCAGCGCCATGCCCACGGCGACCAGCGCTCCGAGCAGGCCGACGATCACCCCCTGCAGGGCCACGCCCAGAGGGAGAGGGAAGGCTGCGATCTGGAACGCCACGATGAGCACGGCGGGCAACACCGCGGAGGCGGTCCGGCGCAGTCGCGGTGAGGTGTCGGCGGTCGCCACCAGATCAGACCCCCACTTCCATCCTCACTCGTCCGATCGGACCGGCGGCGTCACGGGTGCGACGTCGAAATCAGGACGCGCGGAGATCTTCCAACAGGCCGGCCGGATACGGCGACTCGTACGGGCTGACGCCGAGCTCGCCGCGGATCTCGTCGACCGGCCGGTCCCAGATCTCCTCCCAGACCACCCCCAACAGGGGTGGTGTCTCGCGACCGTGCTTGTAGGCCGACAGGATGGTGTCGAGCAGGAATCCCGTCCCTTCGAACGGCTGGGTGAAGGCGACCTTGGTCAGTACTAGGCCGAGAAACATGGACGAGTAGTGGTGCCCGAACTGGGCCATCTGGAAGCCGGAGATCCCCACCTCGTGGAGGCCGGTCGTCTGGTAACCGGCCACGACGTGCCAGATGTCGTGGCACTGCAGGATGCGGACGTTCAGGTAGTCGAGCGGAGGAGGGAGCTCGGCCAGGCCGAGCGAGTCCCGATCCAGCACTTCCAGGTCGAAGCCGTCATCGACCACCAGCGAGTGGAGCTGGCCGCCCAGGGATCCCTTCGGGCAACGCTCCAGGGCGTCGAGGGAGAACCGTGGGGGCATCCCGGAGGCGGCTGCACCGGCTACTCCTGGGTAGCGCATGGCCATGGCGGCCAGCCGGTGGTTGAACTGGGGCGACAGGAGTCCGGTCAGTGCCGCAGTCCGCACGGTGATGTCGGCGGGGTCGCGACCGGCATCCGGGTCGAACACCAGGGCCCAGAGGGCACGCCACATGTCGTCCGAGACCGGGGCCGGGGTGGTGGGGGTGCCGGCGATCGGCTCGGCGGCAGGCGCTCCACCGAGCCATCCCTCGCAAAGCGCGTCGTACACCTCGACCAGGAGTTCGGGCGCTACCAGGGCGGCGCTCATGCACAGGGCGGCGACACGGTCCGGTGCCGTCGGGTCCCCGGCGCGCAGCGCCCGGGCGCCGGCACGGGCGCTCTCGCTCCCACCGCCGGCCATCACGGCGGCAACGAACTGGTCCGTCCGCTCGTCCTGCGCTGTCGACTCTGTCATCCGATTCCCCCTGTCAGACGGGTTCACCCTACCCTTCGAGGCCCCACCGTGACGGGGGTGTCCAGGGCCGGAGCGGCCCATGCTGTTTGCGTGGGACCGAAGCAAGTGAGATGTGAGCAGGGGAGAGCCGACAGCGGTCGCGCAAGGCGCGCCTGCGTTGCTGCCCGGGGAGGCACCCGCATGAGCCCAGGCCAGAGGCTCGCCCCCGACGCGCAGGCACCAGCGACGGCGAGGGTGCACGATGGGCACTGCAGAAGACACCCTCGGTAGGAGGATGCCACAGGGAGATACGGAGGCATGAGCCATGTTCACTCGTCTATTGACCTTCACCGGGACGGACAACATCGACGCAGGGGTGACCTATCTGCGCGACAAGGTGCTGCCCGTCCTCCACGCCCAGCGGGGCTATGGCGGTGTGACGGCCAGCGCCTCCCGATCCGAACGCGTGATCGGCATCCTTTCCCTCTGGGACACCGAGGCCGACCGCGACGCCAGCGACAGTGCTCTCGGCAAGGCGCGCCAGGAGGCCGCCAAGCTGGTGGGCGGCGACCTGAGCGTCGAGATCTTCGAGCTGGTCGTAGCCGAGATCCGTGAACCCGCCGACGTCGGCTCGGCGCTCATGGTGACCCGTCTCAGCATGGAGCCGGCGAAGATCGACGAGAACCTCGGGTTCTTCAAGAGCGAGGTGCTCCCCCGGATTACGGCCGCGCCCGGCTTCCGGGCCCTGCGGAACATGGTCAACCGCCAGAGCGGAGAGGGAGTCGTCGGCTCGGCCTGGGCCGATCAAGAAGCGATGATGGCGGCTTCCGAGCAAGCAATGGCGCGCCGCCCGGAGGGCATCTCCCGTGGAGTGAACTTCGGCGAGACGAGCTACCGGGAGATTGTCTTCGCCGATCTTCGCTGATCCGCCTACGGCACGACGTGGGCGTAGGGGATGGGCGGCGCGTCGTTTGCCGAGCCGGTGGGGCGAGACCTGCTAGCCAGGGGGCGCAGACAGGGCGAAGCGCGGGGCCGGGATCATGGAGGCCAGCTCGGTGGCTTCGTCGGCGCTGAGGGGCGGAGAGAAGAAGTAGCCCTGAGCGGTCTCCGCTCCGATCTCACGCAGGACGACGACCTGCTCCCCTGTCTCGACGGCTTCGGCCACGGTGCAGAAGCCCAGAGAGCGGGACAGCTTGACGATCGCCTCGACGGTCGTCCGGCTCTGTCCGTCGGGGTCCGTGAGGCCGGCGATCAGCGACCCGTCGATCTTCACCGTGCTGACGACGCAGTCCCTCAAGTTCTCGATGACCGACCAGTCCTCGCCGACATCGTCGACGGTGAGCTGGATGCCGAGACGGGCCATCACGTGCAGGTCCTCCGCAGCCTCGTCGTCGGACACGGACGTCTCGGTGACCTCGACAGTGAGCCGATCGGGGTTGAGACCGGAGCGCTCGAGGGCAGCAGCGGCCGCCGCCGCGGCCTCGCCCCGCTGGAGTTGGAAGACCGAGCAGTTCACGGCCAGCTGGACATGCGACGGCCACAGGGCGGCCTGCTCACAGGCCTCAGAAAGCACCCAGGCATTGAGCTCGTTCATAAGGCCTCGTTCCTCGGCCCACGGGATGAGGACGTCGGGCGGGATGTCGCTCCCAGACGAGTCGCGCCACCGCAGGAGGGCCTCGAAGCCGAGCAGGCGTCCGGTGGCAAGGTCCACGGCGGGCTGGAACACGAGGGACGCAGCGCCGTCCAGTCCCAGGCTCGGAGCGGGAGTGATCGAGGCCGCCCTCGCAGGCGATCTCATCGAATTAGTCACATCGGGGGCATCGGCACGGACGCCACCCGCCTTGAGCGGCAACTCGAGGCCCTGAGGGCCATCGGTCTGGAGCCGTCCACCTCAAGGAATGTCCGGCGGGTGCCGAAAGATGAGGTATGGCACCAAGGCCGTTTTCACGCCATCAGAGGGAGACCGACGACGAGAGAGCCTCGAAGGAGGCCAACGTCGTTGCGCAGTTCTTCGCCGACTTCTCCGGATCGGATGACCCGCCAGCCGTGGCTGCGGGTGGCGCCCCACCAAGCCCGATGCCGTCCGAGCAGGTCCCATCGGAGCAGGTCCCGTCCGTCGTCCTGGAAGATCACGCCGGGGCCGGCTGGTACCCCGACGCGGCCGACCCGGGTCTGATGCGGTACTGGGACGGGTTTCACCTGACCGGTCAGGTCATGCATGTCCATGCGCGCCAGGGTGAGGCAGAGCCGGACGCTGTGGCTCCGGCGATGACTCGCGTCGGAGCACCCCTTAGTGTCGTCGCATCCCCCGATGTGGCTGAATCCCACGATGTGGATGAATCCCCTGAGGTCGATGAATCCCCTGAGGTCGATGAGTCCCCTGAGGTCGATGAGTCCCCTGAGGTCGATGAATCATCCACCGGCTCCGCCATACGGGCCACCGACCTCCTGGCCCCAACTCCATCTCATCCCGCCCGATCGGTGTTTCCCCCACCGCCGTCGGTGAGGGCCGATCCTGCCGCCGGCGTCGAGCCGGCGGTGATCACACCACTCGATTTCAAGCGGCCGGAACCAGAACGGCCTGTTGAACCGAATGAGGCCTTCGCCGCCGTCCGCGGCATCGGCCTGGCAGATGCCGAGTCCGATAGGACCGAACGTGACGAGCGGCGCGGTGGACTCGTGACCGGAGCCACCGAGACTGCGGATGGAGGCGGCCACGACGCAACGGCGCCCGCCACCCCGCCATCGGGGAGGGGCGGCAGCCGGGCGGCTGAGGACCAGGCGGGCCACTGGGCGGAGCAGACCGGACGGGCGGTGGCGGAGGCGAGGGCCCTCGGTACGCCTCAGGCCTGGCAGGAGGCGTCGCGAATCGCCGTCGTCGTCTCCGAGCTTGCTCGAACCATGGAGTCCGCAACCGACGCAGCCCAAGAGGCGGCGAGGCTGGACCAGGTGGCCCGAGAAGCGGCCCAGCGGGCCGATGTGGCGGCCCAGAAGGCATCGGACGCCAACCTTTCGGTGGAGCAGGCGAGTAGGGCCGCCGAGGCAGCCGCAGAGGCGGCCAGGGTTGCCGAGCAGAAGGCAAACGAGGCCCGCCGAGCCGCCGCCGCCGCCCGGCAGACCGCAGAGGAGATGGCTCAGGCCGCGCCGAAGTTCGCGGAGGAGGCGAGGGCGGCGGCGGAGGCGGCAACCCGAGCGGAGCAGAGACGGCAGGGTCTGGAAAAGATCGTGACCCAGGCATCCACGGCCAACACCCCGGCCGCCTGGACCGAAGCCCTCAAGCTCTCGTCGGAGGCGATGGGGTCGGATCCGGTGGGACCAGCGCCATGGGTGAAGCCAGCTCCCTGACCCTCCGATCTCGATCCGGTCCGGTTGTAGGATGCCGCGGTGTCCGCCGGGTGGCCCATGGCGTCCTACGAGGAGTGGAGCAACACGTGCGACACCCTGCACGCCCACACCCAGCTCCTCGGCAAGCTGGCGGTGGCACTGGCTCCGCCCGAACCACAGCTCCAGCACGCCGCCCTCCGACTGACGGCCAGAGGATGGGAGACGGCGCCCCTGCCGGCTCCCGACGGCTCGGGTGCCATGGTCGTCGCTCTCGATCTGAGAGCCCACCAGGCGGTCGTCGAGCACAGTGACGGACGCTCGGAGCGCATTGCCCTGACCCCCGATCGACCGGTGGGTGCCGTGACGCTCGACGTCCTGGCCGTCGTGCGTGGGCTCGGAGGCGCGTTGAAGGTCGACCTGAACCCGCAGGAGGTGCCCTGGAAAGTCCCCCTCGACGAGGACCACGAGCACGCCACCTACGATCCGGGCCAGGTGGTCTCCTACTTCGCGGCGGCGACCCAGGCCGCTCTCGTCCTCGCCGCCTTCCGGGCCCCGTATCGGGGGCGCTCGACGCCCGTCAATGCGTGGTGGGGCTCCTTTGACCTGGCAACCAATCTCTTCTCCGGGCTTCCGGCCGAACCTCCTTCGAACGACTTCATCATGCGCAATGCGATGGACGCCCAGGAGGTTGCCATCGGCTGGTGGCCGGGCGACGCCCGCTACGGCAAGGCGGCGTTCTACGCCTACGCCCATCCTGCACCCGAGAAATTCGCCACGGCAGACCTGTCGCCGCCCGCTGCGCACTGGGACGCGAACCTCGGAGAGTTCATCCTCGATTGGGACGATGTCCGCTCCAGTCAGGATCCGCATGCCGCCGCCCTCCAGTTCGCTCGCTCGGCCTTTCTGCACGCCTGCGCGGTATGCGGTTGGGACCCGGCCCTCGGAGCCAGCGCCAACGGGGCACCGCCGCCAGTCCGCTGATTGCACCGCGACGCGCCAGCGTCCGCTTGTTTGCTTCTCCATCCTGTCGACGACTCTTGCCGCGCTAGCGTCTAGCGCGGTACTCACAGGTCAGGTGGACTGCACCGACACCGAGTAGGAAGGCGCGCCATGGCGGAACCCGTCGATCTTGTCCTCGAGGGTGGAGGGGTCAAGGGCATCGGACTGGTCGGCGCCCTCTCGGTGCTCGAGGAGCGCGGCATGTCGTTTGCCCGGGTGGCGGGGGCATCAGCCGGCGCCATCGTGGGTTCGTTGGTGGCCGGCGGGATGGCTGCAGCCCAGCTCCAGGAGCTCATGTCGTCCCTGGACTACACGCGATTCCGGGACGCCACCCACCTCGACCATGTGCCGGTACTGGGGAAGGGACTGTCCCTGTGGCTCGAACACGGCATCTACGCAGGGGACTACTTCCACGGCTGGATCAGGGAGCAACTGGACGGGCTCGGCGTCCGCACGTTCGCTGACCTCCACAGAGCCGACCCGGGCAGCAGCCTGCCGGTGGACGAGCAGTACAAGTTGGTGGTGATGGCCTCCGACGTGAGCCGCGGCCGTCTCCTTCGCCTGCCATGGGACTACCTGGTTGACGGCATCGATGCCCCGACGAGACTGGTGGCCGACGCAGTGCGGTCGTCGATGTCCATCCCGTTCTTCTACCGACCCGTGACCTTGGACATCCCCAAGGCGGCGCCATCGGTCCTGGTGGATGGCGGCATGCTGTCGAACTTCCCCGTTGACATCTTCGACCGCACCGATGGAAAGCCGCCGCGCTGGCCGACCATCGGGATCAAGCTCTCCGCCCAGCAGGTCCCGAACCAGGTGGAGCATGTGGTGAAGGGCGACTTGTCCCTGGCCATGGGGATGCTCGGCACCATGCAGAGCTGGCACGACCAGATGCATCTGAACGACCCAGCCGTGCTGAAGCGAACGATCTTCGTCGACACCCTCGGTGTGAACGCCACTGACTTCTCCATCGACAAGCCAACCCAGCAAAAGCTGTTCGAGAACGGGCGAGCAGCCGCGGAGCAGTTTCTGGCAACTCAGGGTTAGGGGTCTGGCCAGGTCCGACGCAGCGCTCTGCCTGTCGCCCGAGGCCGGTTCCCGGACCTCGCCGGCGCCACGATCGGATCAGAGGCTGTCGGGCACCCAGTTCCCGTGGAACCCGAAGGGGACCCGCTGGGGAAGGTGAACGACCGCTTGGGGCTCTCCGGTGAAATCGGTCGCGTTGAGCACGAGGAGGTCACTGGTGTCCCGATCTGCATCGTAGACGAGGGACAGGACCCACCCATCATCTTCGGCCGCTTCGGCATGCGCCGGCACGAACACCGCCTCGCAGGCACCGCCCCCCGAGTGGAGGGGCCGTATCTCTCTGGTGCGGCGATCGAGGTCGTGCTTCACCAGTGCGTCCTCGCTCTCGAGGAATGCACCGGCGTAGCCGTAGCGGTTGCGGCGGCCGACCATGCGTTCGTCGACACGGGGAAACTCCTGTCCCAGGTCGTCGAGCCGTTCTTCCCTGACCTTGCCGGCCTCCAGGTCGAGTGTCCAACGATCCAGGGTGGGAGGGCCTTCATCGGGGCCGAGGAGGTGAGTGTCGAACATCGTCGGGTAACGCACCACGTCGAGCACCACCTGGTCCCCGTCGTCGTATGCATTCATGGCATGGAACACATAGCAGGGCTCCACGTCGTACCACGACACGTCGCCGGCACCGCCCTCGCGCTCGAGCAACCCGATGCGGGCCCGGTACTCGGGGTCCCAGCGATACGGAAAGCCCGCGCCGGACATGGCCATCTCCGCGTCGAACAGCACCGGGAGGTCGTAGATGACCGCAAAGCGCTCAGTGAGCGACATGTCGTGGATACTCGCCGGCCCGCCGATGTCGACATCCACCACCTTGCGGACCATTCCGCCGGTGTCGACGACGGTGTACTGGACCTTGTTGCCCCATCCCCAGAAGTAGGACATGGCGTGCAGTTCGCCGCTCGCCGGGTCCCGCTTGGGGTGGGCGGTGTACCCGCCGGGCAGCGTGCCACCGAAGTCAGACGGACCAACCGTGTCGAGTTCGTAGGTCAACTCGTAGGGGCGGGCCCCCGCCTCCACGATGGCGAACGTCCGGCCGGCGTGGCCGATCACATTGGTGTTGGAGGCAAAGTCCATGTCCGCATGGACCGGACCAGGGTGCGGAGCTTCGCCCAGGCCCGCAGCCACATCGGCCGAGCGAACGAACCGGTTGCGGTACCACTCGGCTTGGCCGCCCCGAATTCGGATCCCGTGCACCATGCCGTCGCCGGAGAACCAGTGGTAGGTGGACGGTTCGGGCCGACCCAGCGGATTCGGTCCGTTGCGGAGATAGCGCCCGCACATCGCCTCGGGCAGCGAACCCGTCACCCGGAGCGGGCCGGAGGTGATCTCGTCGGGGACCGGCCCGTAGTTGCCTTCCAGATAGCGATTCTCAACGGTGGTCATGAGAAGCCCTCCTCGTCGGTCGGAGCCGTCGCTCCCCCCGGAGCCTCAGCTTCGCGCAACCCTCGCCTGCCCGCCCGGGGCGTACCCCCGGACACCGCATCCGCCCAGGCATTCCGCTCAGGGCAGCTGAGGATAGAGCTTGGGATCCGAGTGGGGCTTGGTGGTGCGGGACGTGCTTGCCTGATCGAGCCAGGCCCGGCGGGCCTCAGACCACCGGGCCGCCGGGGGACCGCCTTCGTAGAAGGGCGATGGCAGGGCCGATGCCGGCGAACGCGATGACGGCGGTCACCCACCAGGCGTGGCGGAAGGCACTCAGCTCGGTGAGGCCGCGGCGGGTGGTGGTACCGAGCACGGCCACCAGCACGGCCACGCCGAGAGCAAGTCCGGTCTGCCGGATCATGTTCACGACTGCCGAGCCGGTGGCGAATGACTGTGGGGGAAGGGAGGACGACGCCGTCGACATCATGGTCGGGAGGGTCAGGCCGACCCCGATGCCGGTGAGGAGCATTCCGCCGAGGACGTCCGAGGCATAGTCCGGCTGGATCCCGATGGCCATGGCCCACCACGCCACCCCGGCACCGAACGCAACGCTGCCGAGGGCGATCACCCAAGCCGGCCCGTAGCGGGCGATCAGACGACCGGCCACCACAAACGACATGAGAGGGACCATGATGGGCCCCGGGGCGATGGCCAGTCCGGCCCGAAGCGCCGACCAGCCCCAGACGCCCTGCTCCCAGAGCACGATCGAGAGCAGCATCGCCCCGAAGGAGACGGAGAAGAACAGGGCCACGAGTGAGGCACCGGTGAAGGCCCGGGACCGGAACAGCGACGGATGGATCAGCGGGTTGCGGCTCTGGAGGCAGTGGAGCACGAAGAGTCCGATGAGCGCGGCGGCACCGGCCAAGGTTGCTTCGATGAGGGCGGAGCCCCAGCCCCACTCGCTCCCTTTGACGATCCCGAACGTCAGGAGGCCCACCCCTCCGGTGGCCAGGACGACCCCGAGCGTGTCGGGTCGTTGGGTCTGGTGACCAGGGACGTGGGGGAGCCGGCGCCACCCGACGATGAGGGCGGCGATCCCGACCGGCACGTTGACCAGAAACACCCACCGCCAGCTCGCTGTCACCAGCAGACCGCCCACCACTGGACCCAGGGCGGCGGACAGTCCCCCGGTTGCCGTCCAGGCCCGGACCGCCCCGGGCCGGCGCTCGGGATTGTACGAGGCGAGAACCAACCCCAAGGACGTCGGGGTGAGCAGGGCCGCTCCTGCCGCCTGGACCAATCGGAAGCCGACGAGCATCCCGACACTGGTCGAGGCGGCACAGGCGGCCGAGGCGGCGGTGAAGACGGCCACTCCGAGGAGGAAGCCACGGTCGCGGCGGTAGCGGTCGGCCAGGCGTCCGAAGAAGACGAGCAACGAGGCGTAGACGATTGCGTACCCGTTGAGCACCCAGGACAGCTCGCCAAGACTGGACGCCCCGATGTCCCGGGCGATCTGGGGGAGGGCCACGTTGACGATGAAGAGGTCGAGGCTCGCCAACACCACTCCGGCGCACACGATGATCAGCACCTGCCGAGGAGCGGCCTCTGTCTCAGGCGCAACCGCCGTGGTGCTCAGCAGCGTGGATTCTGTCACAGAACTCACTCTATTGAATTGCGTTCTATCAAGCAACCCTCTATCCTGGAGCGGGTGGAACGGAAGAGCTTCGCCGACATGCACTGCTCTGTGGCCCAGTGCCTCGAGGTCGTGGGCGAGTGGTGGTCGATGCTGATCGTCCGGGACGTCTTCTTGGGGGTGAGCCGCTTCGACCAGTTCCAGGAGCGCCTGGGGATTTCCCGCAACGTGTTGAACCAGCGCCTCTCCCGCCTGGTCGACGCCGGTGTGCTCGTCAAGGTGCCCTACAGCGACCACCCTCCCCGCTACGACTACCGACTCACCGACATGGGCCGCGACCTCTGGCCTGTGCTCACCGCCATGCGCCAGTGGGGAGACAAGCACGGTGCCCCTGACGGGCCTCCGCTGCAGACGGTCCACAAGGCCTGCGGCCAGATCTCCGAAGCGGTGCTGACCTGCTCGTCATGCGGGGAGCCGATCGGAGCCAGGGACGTCCGTGCCGTGCCCGGCCCGGGCGCGGTCGAGGCCCTCGTGGGCTCGGCGTCGGCGGGTCAGTCCCCGTGAGCGTGGACGCACCCAGCGTCAGACCGTTTCCCTTCTCCCAGGTCAGCGAGCTTGTCTCTCGGGGAGGCGGGCGCTTCGATGCGGAGGTCAATGCCGAGTGGACCATCGGGGGTAGGCCCAACGGGGGTTATCTCCTGGCCATGCTGGGCCGAGCGGCAGTGGCCGTGAGTGCACACGACCACGTCATCGCAGCCAGCGCGCACTACCTGCATTCGCCGGTCCCCGGCCCCGTGGTCATCGAGGCGGACCTCCTGCGAGCCGGGCGTTCCGCCAGTCAGGTTCGGGCCCGGTTGGGCCAGGACGACAAGGCCTGCGTGGAGGCGTTGGTAACCACGAGCCTCCTGAACAGTACGGACGAGCCCTACTGGGATGAAGGGCTGCCGCCGCCGAGCCAGGTTTCCTACGAGGACTGTGCCCGTCTGGTCCCGACCCCGCCCGATGGGCTGCGGGTGGCGATCATGGAGCAGGTGGAAGTGCGCCTGGAGCCCGAGTCCGGCGGCTTCAAGGCTGGCCGCCCGACCGGTCGGGGCGAGCTGCGGGGCTGGCTGGCGCTGCCGGGTGGAGAGGGTTTCGATCCGAGCTCCCTGCTGTTCGCGGTGGACGCCTTCCCCCCGGCGACCTTCGACATCGAGTACTCAGGCTGGGTGCCCACATTGGAGTTGACGGTCTATGTGCGCGCCCTGCCTTCGCCTGGACCGGTGCGGGTCTTGCAGCGCGCGCAACTGATCGATGGACAGCGTGTCGACGAGTCCTGCTATGTCTGGGATGGGACCGGGCGCCTGATCGCCCAAGGCAGCCAGCTGGCGGGGATCCGTCTGGGCTAGCTAGACCGCGACGTTCATGCGACCGACTGTTCAGGCGCTGAGCGTGGCACGGCTACCCGTGCTCCTCGGGATGCCATCGCAGTCCGGGGGTGGGGGTCGACGAGGGATCCGACGATGCCGTCGAGAAGATTCCCGACTCGGCGGGCATATCGTTCCGTCAGCACCGGCCACGCCAGGCCCGAGGGACGGATCGAAACCTCGCATTGCCTCGAGGACCATTCCGTGATCTCGAGCACCACACGGATCGGCCGAAGGCCGAACCAGAGAACTCCCCGTATGGCATCGAGTTGATGAGGATCGAGGTTCTTCCGGTTGGGACTCGTAGAGATCCACAGTCCGGCTCGAAACCGCACCAGCCATGGGGCAAACCGCGACTCTCGGGAGATCTCGATGCCAAGCATCGAGGGCATTGCTTGCGTTACCCAGGCGGACGGGAAGCCGTCTCGATATGTACGCACCGTTCTGGTTTGTCGACATGCCGCCTCATTTCTCGTCGATTGCGCCCGCAGCTGACTTGCATCTCTGATGGTGCGCTTCGCGCATCTGCTTGTCTGTCACGCTGGCGACAGATCCCGGTCATTTCGCCACCGAGGTCCGCCGGCGACGAACCGTCCGACTCGGTACTCCTCCTGACGTCGTGTCCGTCGAAGGTGGGGCTACCTACTGGCGGATTCGGCACCGACGTGGCGAAACACCTCCGCCACTACGGGCGTCTGTCGCGGTGCCACTCCGCTATTCGCAGCACCGACGCTGACGGCAGATCTGGAAGGGCCGAGAGACGACACTTCGGCGACCAAGGCACCGGTGTGGCGCAGCCGCAGTCCCATCTCGGCCAGGATCTTTTGCGCCACTGACGGCACGGAGTCGAGGAGGGAGTTGAACTCGACCCGAGAGAGGACAAGAACAGACATAACGGTGTCGGCGACAACGGTGGCCGTGCGACAGCTGCGGTCGAGCAGCGCCACCTCGCCGAAGAAGGATCCCGGACCGAACGAGGCAAGCCATAGCCCGTGTCGGGAGGCCGTGGCAGTACCTTCTGCGATGACGAAGAATTCAAGACCTCGACTGCCCTCTCTGGCCAAGACCGAACCCTGCTCCACCCGTGTCGCCGTCGTCAATGATCCGATACGGCTGAGCTCGGCCCTGCTGCAGTCGGAGAACAGTTCCATTTCTCGCAGGCGCCCGAGGTGCTGGTTCGTGCGCAACCGGAAATCAATCATGATCAGAGGTCCTTTCCCAGGCCCGAGTAGAAGTGCGGCCGCCCCGGACCTCGGGGGGAGAGATCCGGGGCGGCTCGCCGGTTCCCGCCGGGAACCAGTGGGTCACGAACTCATGGGGACGGTGAGTCCGACAAAGGTGCATCCGCCTGCACCGCGTCGGTTCAGGTTCACCACGACCTTCCGTCGGCAGTTCCGCAATGCCAACATCAGCCACGCGGGGCAAGCCGAAGCCGAAGGCGAGCATGATCCACGGATCGGTCGATTCGTGGGCTGGTCGTCCAGGTACGGTCTGCATGTCCGCATCCCCCGTGAGTCTGTGTCCGCTGTCAACGCGGGATCGTTGACAGTGTCAGTGTGAACTGGTCACCTGGCCTTGTCTGTCACGGAGGTGACAAGTGGGCGTATTTCGTACTTCTGACACCGGCCGCACCGCCGAGCGGGATCGAGGTGTTGCTGACCACATCCGGTACATGGCAGGGTGACTCGGGTGCAAGGTGGTGCCACGTCGTTTCCGACGCGGCAAGCTCGTCGGCACTTTCGTCGGGCAGGTGTGCTCCTGGTCCGCGGCGAAATCGGGCGCGGGCTGGGCTCAGCCGGCCAAGGTCACAAGGTGACGAACCGGCCGAGGGCCTCGGGGTCGCGCACCCGGAGGCTCTTTGACTCAATGCTGATCCACCCTTGCCTTTGGAAGTCACGCAGGCAGGTGTTCACGCGCTGGCGACTGGCGCCGATGTTGGCGGCGAGCTCAGACTGGGTGACTCCCGTCCGCACTGGCGGTGGATCGCCCGAAGCGCGTTGCAGGAGGTACTTGGCGACGCGTTGCTTGAGGTCAAGAAAGACCAGGTCGGTGGCCACTCCGGTGATCCTGCGCACCATGTCCGACAAGCGCTCGAGCAGGGCGATGGCCAGGGCCGGTCGCTGGGAGATCAGGTCGATGAGCACCGATCCGGCCAGACTCAGGACGACGCTGGCTTCGGTCGCCTGAACCGTGGCCGAGCGAGGACCACTCGACAGGACACCGATCTCACCGATGGTCTCACCTGGCGAAACGGTATTCACAATGAACTCGCCGCCGTCCCTCGAGTACGTCAGGACCTTCATGTGCCCGGATAGGAGGACCAGCACCGAATCGGAGTGGTCGCCCTCTGAGAACAGGATCTGACCCTTGTCGATCCTCCTCCGGCAACTCCGCTCCGCCAAGTATTTGCGATCCCGCTCCTCCAGGACGCCCAGTACCGCCGCACCGGAGAAGGGATCTTCCTTGAGACCGGTCAACTCTCCCACCTCAGATTCCGTGAACAGGAGGCCCAGCGGACTACCCGGTCAAGTGACCGGCCACCTCGGCGGTGGCTGTACCAGTGCACCCTCATCGACGTGTCAACTCGGACACCGCCACCATCGCCCTATTGCGCCAGCAGCCCTCGCTCACGCCGTCGCGAGACGCCCTGAAGGACTCAACTGTAGCGAACTGGCATTGCCGGTGACACCGGACCGGCTCCCTCTCCCTCGACATCTACCGTCGCTCCGAGGACGACCACAGGCAATCGACTTTCTTCAGGCTCTGGCGGGGATCGAGGCCAGAGTTGGCGGAGACCCCTGTGAGATCAAATCTGGTATCATAGTAGAGGTGAACGCAGGCACCATTCTCGTCGAGGCCCGTCGGCGGAGTGGCCTGTCGCGCCGTGGTTTGGCCAGACTGGCCGGCACATCGGCTGCGACACTGACCGCCTACGAGTCGGGGCGGTCTGTGCCATCGGTTCAGACCCTGCAGCGCCTCCTCGACGCCGCCGGCTTCGAGGCCGAAGTGACGCTGAGGCCTAGGTACCTCGACGCCGAGCGGGCCCGCAGGGAGAAGATCGAAGCCATCTTTGCCTTCGTCGACGAGATGCCTCGGCGCCATCGAGGGGAGCTCCGATTCCCCAGGTTCCCGACCGAGCCGACCAGGTGAAACCGATATTGGAGGCAATGGTCGAACTCCATGACGCGCTTGGCGCGGCGCGAATCCCGCACGCCTTTGGTGGGGCATTTGCGCTCCTCTGGTGCACGGGTGAGCCCAGGACGACAGTTGACATCGACGTCAACGTATTCATGGATCCGACAGAGACACCCCGGATGCTGGCCGCCTTGCCGCCAGGAATCGGCCACACCGAGAGCGACGCCAAGATTCTTCGCTCGGAGGGCCAGCACCGCCTCCATTTTGATGGCATTCCCGTCGACCTGTTCCTCGACACAACCCGGTTCCACAATGATGTGAAGCTCCGGACCACCGTGCATGAGCTGGCCGGGCGCCAGCTGCCGTTCCTGGGGTGTACCGACCTCGCCGTGTTCAAGGCCTTCTTCAATCGACGGAGGGACTGGGCTGATATCGAGGAGATGATGCGGTGCGACAGGATCGACTCCGCCTACGTCATCGGGGTTCTCACCACCTATCTGGGTGAAGGGGACGAGAGGATCCACCGGTTCGACGAGATCCGGCGCGAAGTGAGTAACAGGATCGAGGGTTGACAAGGGCACACAGCTACAACGCCGGCTGTGTGGCTCCCGCCCTTCATCGTTGTGCCGCATTCGCAGGGAGACCTTTCAGATGATCCCCAGTGCGTGGACGGTCGAAGTCAGCTGAGCGCTTCGAGGGTGGCTGTGGCCCGTCGTTCGATGCCCCCGTAGCCGTGGATTGCTGCGGACGACCGTGCCCGGACGATGAGCTCCCGCGCCCGCTCGAAGTCGGTGGGCTGGCCACGGGCCGCGAGCATCTGCCCCCAGAGGAGTGCGGTCCGGGCGGCGAAGAATCTGGCGCCGACGCGATCGTTGAACGCAGACGCATAGGTGAAGTCGCGTTCTGCGTCGTCGTAGCGTTCGAGGACCGTGGCGAGGCCGCCGAGGACGAGGCTGACCGGGCCTTCGGCTGTCACGCCACCAGCGCTCGAGAACTGCATTGTCCATGGCGCGAGGTGCTCGAGCAACGGCTCGGCAAGGGCCGGATCGCCGCACGCGATGGCGGCTTCCGCGTACTCGGTCATTCCATTGAGCCATGCCGCGTCCTGCGGGAGGTGGAAACCGGTGGCCGCGAACTCCTCCAGGAGCCGGTGGGCATCGCCGGGTCGGTCATCCTCCGCGTAAGCGACGGCAAGCGATGCCCTCAACGTCGGCAGGCCAGGTGTTTCGACGATCATCTGCTCGATGAGCGGGGCAAGCTCGCCCAAGGTGCCCCGTTGCCAGTTCACCACCGCGAGCTGGACGCCGTAGAAGGTCACTGCGTCAGGTTGGCCGCTGTCGGTGCCGATGCGCAGCGCCTCGGTGGCAAGTTGCTCGGCCTCGTCCGTCCTCCCGGCGATCTGGGCTCGCTTGGCGCGGTGGAAGGTGTACTCCCAGTTGAGCGAAGGCTGGTTGAGCTGGCGCACCAGCGGTCCGGCGATGGCGTAGCACCGGTCCACCTCCTCGATGTCGCCGGCGCGGGTGGCGACGGTCGCTCGGTACATGGCCGCAAAGTAGAGAAGGACGGGATCGCGGACCTGCTCGGCCCGGGCCAGCGCGCTGGCGGACCAGGCCAGCGACTGCTCGAGCAAGGAGGGCACGAGGAGCGGGAAGACGAGGTGATTGAGGGTTCGGACAACTGTGGCGTCGTCGCCTGACGATTCCACGATGCTCAAAGCCTCGTTGGCCAACGCCTGGCGGTGCTCGAGTGTGCTGCCGAAGGCGAGCTCTGCGCAGAGCGTGCCGAGGACCAAGGCTCGGTCGGGGTAGCCGTCGGGCAGGCGTTGAAGCGCCAGCTCGAGGAGCTCGACCTTCTCGGAGTCGACGGTCCCGCTGGCGGTGTACCAGCCGCGGTCGTTGGCAAGGGACGCCACCACCAGGCGGTCGGTGTCGCCGAGCGCTGCGGCGCGGCGCGCGGCGTCGAGGAGGGTCTCGCGAAAGGCGGGCTCGCCGGTCTGGCGCTGGGCTGTGCCGAGGCCGATGGCCAGGTCGATCTCGAGGGTTGGGTCCGAAACCTCGAACTGGACGGTGAGTGCGGCTGCCTTCACGTAGTAGCGCAGCGCGTCGGCGGGGGCGAGAGCGCGCAGAGCGGCGTCGCCGGCCTGCTGTGTGTACTTGATGGCCTTGTCGGCGTCGATGGCTCGCGAGGTGCTGCCCCAGTGCCTTGCCAGCTCGCTGACCCGTGACCCTGGTTGGTCCCCGCAGAGTTCCTCCAGGGCTTCGGCCAGCAAACGATGCGTCGTGGCTCGTCGGGTGGGTCCGAGGTCCTCGTACACGGCGTATTGGATCAGGGCGTGGGCGAAGTTGTAGTGCCCCGGACTGTCGGTCAGCTCGCGGACCAACGACGCTGCTGTGGCCGCATCGAGGACCTCGAGCAACTCGTCCTCGGGAATCTCGGTGGCCTTGGCCAGCAGGTCGAGATCGAAGTCTCGCCCGATGACGGCAGCAATGGCGAGAACTCGACCGGAGACGCGCCCGAGTCGGCCGATCCGGGCACGGATCACTTTGCGGATGGTGTCGGGCAGGGGCATCCGCCCGAAGGAGCCCTCCGTCACCTGGGTTCCCGTCTCATCCTGTTTGACGGCTCCCGTCTCGGCCAGATGGCGCAAGACCTCGGTCACGAAGAACGGATTGCCGTCGGTCTCCCGATAGACGGTGTGAGCGAGGTCCATCACGGCATCGTCAAGGGCGTATCCCGCGGCCGACATGAACGCCACCACCTCGCGGTGGTCCATCCCGGTCATCTCGACGCGACTGACGCCGCGCTCGCGACTCAACGCGGCGAAGGTGTCAAGGAATGCCTGGGACGGGGCCAGATCGCCGTCGCGGTAGGTGCCCAGCACCAGCACCCGCATGGGTTGCAGGGCCGCGGCCAGGTGCTGGAGCAGGAGCAGGCTCCCCTTGTCCGCCCACTGCAGGTCCTCGAAGACAAGAACAATGGGCTGTCCGGCCGACGCGTCGGCAATGAGGCCGACGGTGGCCGCAAAGAGCAGGAAGCGCTCGGAGTCGGGATCGGTGGCCCTGGTGGGGGGGAGGTCGGGGATCCGGCTGGCAAGCATCGGCACCAGCCGATTGAGCTCGGAGCCATGGGCTTCAACGTGCGCTAGGAGTTGGTCTTCGGGTGCGTGGGTGATGTAGTGGCCGAGTGCCTCTGCGAAGAGTTGGTACGGGGTGGCGAGGTCCTCCTCGCAGTGGCCGAACAGCACACAGGCGCCGTTGTGGAACGCCATCCGTGCCGCTTCGGCGACGAGGGTGGACTTTCCAAGTCCGGCCTCGCCGGACACGAGGACCACCTCTCTCCCCTCACCGATCGCCGTGCGTGTCGCCGCGTCCGCCATCATCCTCAACTCGGAGGCACGGCCGACGACACCGGCGTCGGGATGCACCTCAAGCCTTCCCGGCAGCGGAATGCCAACCTTGCCGCCGGCACCCTCGACCGGCTCCCAGGCGACCTCGACGGCATCGACCGGGTGCGGGAATCCCTTGAGGGGCAAGGCCCCGACCGGGTTGCACGGGTGGCGGTTCCGCCGCCCGGCCATGAGCCGCACCACGTCTGAGGCCAGGATCTGACCACGTTGGCATGCGGCACACAGTCGGGCCGCCTCGACGACGGGGTCGCCGAAGTAGTCGTCGTCCTCGTGCGCAACCTCTCCACCGCTCAGGCCGACCCGGAGCCCGACGGAGTGCTCGCATCGGCGGTTCTCGAGATCGACGCCCTGTTGCATGACCACCGCGCAGGTCAGTGCGGAGGACGCTGAGCCGAAGACCACCATCACGCCGTCGCCCAAGTGCTTGAGCTCGGTCCCGCCCGTCTCGGCGATGGCTTGGCGCAGGATCGAGAAGTGCGTACGTCTGATCTCGTCGGCCTCCTCCTGTGAGTGGGCCGCGGCCAGCTCCGTCGAGCGGACGACGTCCGTGAACAGGAAGGCGAGGTGCTCAGTGCTCATGGCGTTCCGTCCCCACTGTCTGCTCCTGGTGCCATGCTCATCGGCTAGGGGTGCAGCGACCCGAGGTACTTCAGTGCCCTGATGCTCGGAAGGAACAGGTAGGCACCGCCGACCGTGTGGACGAATCGTGAGAAGCCCCGGAGCTCGATCGATGACGACCCAACTGGCATGGTGAAGGAGCTGAACTCTGGCTCGTTGTTGCCGACCACTGCGTCGTTGGTGCCGGTGATCCTTGGATCTTGGAGCCCAAGGTTCATCCAGTCGTACTGGATGGCCTCGAATTGGGCGATGAGGCTGGCGCAGATGAATACCCCGAGGAGGCCGCGCTCCTTGCCATCATCAGGGTGGTCCGGGTCGTGCGGCGGGCCGTACGGCATGCCCCGTCGCACGATGCGGCGGGAATGGTTGGTGTTTCGCTGGACGATGCGGCTACTGCGAGGGTTGCAGCGGCGGATGTGACTGCCAACCGGGCAACAAAGACCGTCAGTGTCATTGGCGTAGTCGAAGTCGTTCAACTTGCCCAGACAGACTGGCGTTGGGGAATAGGGAGACAGGGCGAGCGGTACGCCGGTACGCCAGCGGCCGAGGATCTTGGCAGCGACGAGCTCTCGCATTGCCTCGAAGCGGGACGTCGGCGGGTCCCAGGTCTTCTCCACGTCCGGCGGAAGCACCATGTTGGCCATCCCGTTGTCCTTGATGAGAGCGGCGGACTGGCTGAGGAAATCTTCGAACTCGCCGACCTGTTGCTCGAGGACACGAAAGGCGTTGAAGCTGCCGTTGAAGCCGAGCCGCTTCGGTTGAGGGACTTCCCAACGGACGTCCTCAACTGGGGTCTGGTGGCCGAGCAGCACGGCGCCGACCTCAACCAGGGGCTGTCTGTCGGGACGATCGATCGGGTCTCGGATGCCGGCAAAATGGGGCTGGGCGATATTGTCGCGGTAGCCGAAGTGAACCTGCCCTCCGGGAAACGCATCACCGTCGAGTTGCGCCGTCTTGTCGAAGGCGGCGCCATCGCCAGCGTCGAGGACCTCCTTGCCTGCCTTCTCGCGCTGGCCCGGGCTGTCGGCGTGTACGGACACGACCACGTGCACCTTGGAGGGGTCTTGCCATTCGGCCTTCCAGTGGCGGGGGTCGCTCGGTCCGGTGTCACCCAGCTTCAGCGCCCGGGAGGCCATGCCATCGACGAACTCGTGTGGGAAGGTCCTGAGATGTTTCGCGGCTACGCCGAGTGTTTCGAGGCCGGCGTGGGTCAGCCCGACATTCAGGCATGTTGGTGGCTTCTCGGAATATGACTTCTCCGTGGTCACCTGTGGCGTGCCCGCCGTTTCGCCGCTTGTGGCGTCGAGCAGCCACCTCCTCGCCGCTTGCGGGTCTGTGATGGTCAGCACGAGATGGCGGACGTGGTCCTTCTTGTAGCCGCGCAGGATGTTGCCTTGGATGTCGGCCAGGTCCGGTACGGGCTCCACGGTCACCAGTCGATTCCAGTGGCGAGCCGAATTTGGGCAGCGGACTTGCCGGGGTAGCCGCTGTAGCGCCCCAACTGGACGTTGGGGTGCTGCTCGAGTAGCAGGACGACATCACGCGGCAGGTTCGCGATATTGCCTTCATCGGGGAAGAGCGAAGGTACATCGCCGGTGATCTGAAATGCGTCGTGGGCGATGATCCAGTCGATGAACGCCTCGGGGTGGAGTCCGCACGGCGTCGGTGGCGGGGCCTCGACCAGCTCCATCAGCGCGTCGAACACACTCCCGAAGACCGAGATGAAATCTCGGAGGTAGTTCTCGAGGTCACCGTCGTAGACCGAGAACATGCAGAGGTTGCCACCGATGAGGTCGAAGCGGGCGAAGTGCACGGTGCCCACGTTGTTGAGCCCGGTGAAGATCTCGTCGACGTTGGCGGCTACGGCCTTGGCGGCCCTTGCCCGTCCGACATCCGTCTTGTCGGCCAGTGGCATCACGAGGTTCATGCACTGCTGCAGATTGTCCCCCGGCGCCGTCTTCCAGACCCACGTTGGAGTCGTTACCGGGGCCCGATGCTTCCAGTACTGGACCAGCAGCCACTCCCCGGGTTGGGTCAATTTGCTCTGCAGAAACTGCACCCATTTGGACGGCTGGGTCGTCACCATCGGCCTCATCCGACCTAACAGCCAGTGCCGCCGCGCTGCCGGCATGAGTACGCATAGGCAGCACCGCGGGCCACTAGGACCTTGTCGTTCGAGATATCGAACCCGGGCACGACGCGGGTCGGGTTGAAGCTGAGTGGCTCGACCGCTGCGCCAGCATCCGGTGCCAGTTGGGTAAGGACAAGTTCGCCCATCACCACCCGCAGCCTGGTCGTGTCCCACCCCTTGGTCGGGTTGTCCAGTGCGTCACCTTGGCCACCCACTACCGCACGCAGGACGAAGCGGGCGGGTCCCCGCATGAGGCGCTGCCTGAGCTCGGTGTGCAGGTAGTCCTTAGGGAGGCCCGATCTGGTCTCGGGCCGAACACCGGCCACCGGCTCCCACGCGAAGCGGCAGTAGCGCACGTTGCCATCAGGGTCGGTGAATTTGAAGGTGTGGATGGCGTGGTACGTCGCTCGGGCGTAGCTCGTAGGGGCTGGTTGGGTCAGCGCCGCGATGATGGCGGGCCGGGCGAACGGGTGGCAGTTGGCATAGGCGATGACGCCGGCCGTGCCGCTGTTGGGACTGCTCGGATCCGCTGGCGGTCTGGGCTCGCGAAGCAGGAGCATGTCCGTCAGCCGACTCCAACGCGGCTGGGGCTTGACCGGTTTGGGCTCACCGGCTTTGGCGAGGTCGAGAAAGTCCTGAGGGTTGCGGGAGAAGAAGACCGGAAGCGAGGACATGACGAGGTCGGTCGAATCACCGCTCGGCAGGTGGAACTTCGTCGCCATCCCACGCACGTCGATTGCAGCGTCGCTCTCGACCGGCGAGCCTGACCCGTTGGAGAACCGCACCGTGACATTGACCCGCTCCATTTGGAAGTGTTCGGCCACAGTGAACCTGGGTGCGACGTCAGAGGGGACGAAGTAACCGACGGCACCGATCCCCACGGCATGGACGGGGCGGGTGCCCGGTCTGTGGTCGGGATAGTCGGCGATGAGGGCGTCGAAAAGTCGTTGGGAAAGTCCGCCGTCTGTCGGGGATGCGACCATCGCTCCATTCTCCCGTCTCGCCTGCCCAACCCTAACCCTTGGGGCCCGCTGTGTGCTCTGGATCGCAGACCGCTCTGGATCGCCGACCGCTCTGGATCACGGGCCTCAGCCAAACGGGAAAGCCGAGCCGAATTGAGGAGCGCTCTGGACGCCGGAGGTGGACCAGACTCCCGTCGATACCTCGTTGCCGGAGACGGCGTACTGTGTCAGCGAGATGCCGAGCCCCGCGTTGTCATCGGAAGAAGCTGTGGAGCGCATCGAGCCGGACGAGACGGGTCCGGGGAAGCGATGCCGCATCCTCACCATCGATGGTGGCGGCCTGCGGGGAATTATCCCCGCAATGATCCTGGCCGAAATCGAGGATCGCACGGGCAAGCCCGCCTCAGCCCTGTTCGATCTGATCGCCGGCACATCGACGGGCGGGCTCATTGCGTTGGCTCTCGCCAAGCCGGCGCCGATGACAGCCACGGAGATCGTGCAGTTCTACCAACACGATGGCCCCTCGATCTTCCGTCCCCGGCTCTTGAAGAGTGTCCAGCGACTCTTTCGAAGCGCCTACTCACCGAGGGGACTCGAAGCAGCTCTCTTGTCGACCTTCGATGACGACCGGCTCAGCGAGACCAAGCCACCCGTCGTCGTCACGAGCTATGAATTGCAGAACCGAATCCCGTGGTTCTTCAAGACGATATGGTCACATCGGCCGGGTTACGACTTTCTTCTGCGGGACATTGCCCGCGCCACGTCGGCAGCACCGACCTATTTCCCACCGGCACGCATCCCGATCCAAGGGAGCAACCAGCTTTCAGAAGGACTGTTCATCGACGGTGGTGTGTACGCCAACAATCCCGGAGTCTGCGGATTCGTCGAGGCTTCCGACCTCATAGGACTCGGCGGCTTACCGAGGACGGTGGTTTCCCTCGGCACCAGTCTGTCTGCAGAGCCAGGCCCGACCAGGGCTCTTGGCTGGGGAATCGCTCACTGGCTCAACCCTCGCCAGCAGGAGCCATTGCTGAATGCCATGTTCGACGGCATGAGCAAGACCGTCGAACACCAGCTGAAAGACCTGTGTAATCCCGTGACCACACGGCATCGATGCTTCAGATTCGACCCCCCGCCGGTAAATGTCAGCGTGGCAGTCGACGATCCACTCCTCCGGCCTGCCTTGGAGGCGATGACGCGGTCCTATCTCGCCGATCCGGACGTTGACAAGCAGTTGAACGAGATGGTGCCCTTATTGGCGTGAATTGGCCCAGCAGTCCCGGAGGCTCCATTCCGCGACCAGC
>JADEYI010000658.1_pt1 | contig 40873 bp, 56 predicted proteins | sample 8542331 | NCBI WGS metagenome assembly JADEYI01 (sample SAMN16510988, study PRJNA670497) | mine drainage metagenome | isolation source: biofilm near Copperflume 1 | place: Germany: Marsberg coppermine Kilianstollen | collected 2018-02 | reverse complement strand
ACCCTAAACCCAAAACCCTAAACCCTAAACCCTAAACCCTAAACCCTAAACCCTGCACCCTACACCCTAAACCCTGAACCCTAAACCCTAAATCCTAAACCCTAACAACCTTAAAACCGGGGTCCATTTTTGGACACCCCAACCCCAAAACGCTAGGTGTAAACTGCAGGCCGGCATGCCTGCGCTGGGGGACGCACGCGGAGAACATGGAGACGGCCAAGGCCAAGAGACGCGGGTAAACGTCACGTTTGCCTGCTTCCCGATGCGCACAAACATCACGTTTGCTTCCCTGTGCTGCGGCACAAACGTCACATTTGCGGCATCCCAATATTCGGGGTTTTTGCGAGATCGCGCCGTTTTCGCTGGCTGTCAGAGACCATAACTAAGTTCGATGCGCTCGCCCGGCTTTTTCGCATCCTCCAGGGCCTGCCATCACCCCGGGCCGAGGCCTGGGGAGCTCCGAAGTCGAACACGCGTTTACAAACGTCACGTTTATGATCGGCAGCGCCACATTGAGTCGAGCCCCCTGTCTTGGCCGCAGGCACCATTGCTGGTCGCCGCAGAAGCAGAGGCGCCCCAGATTGGCGTGAGGGAGCCTCCCGAGCGACAAGTGAGCGCCGCGACCTCGCCCGGCTTGCTTTCTCATTCCGAAGGCTCGCAGGCCACAAATGTGACGTTTGAGATGCGACGGGCTCACGAACGTCACGTTTATGTCTCGACCAGGTGTCACGGACGCCGAGGCTTGCGCGAGGGCTCACACGGGCTGTGTGTTGACGTAGGGAGCCGTGGAGACCGACACAGCCCCACTGGATGCCCGCGGTGCGAGCGCTGCGGTGCCGAGCGCTGCGGCGGCGGCCCGGGACATCATGGGTGCCCCCGGTGTGGGCTCAGGACATCATGCACCCCTCATGCCAGCCATCCCAGCACCCCCCCCCGGGGCCTCCCACCAGCCATGCTCCCAGCTCCACCCAAGGTAGGGGTCCATATGAAGCACCTCGAGCCATGCCCCTCGTGCCGCAAGCGCTGCCCGGGTCTGTGCAAGCCATGCATGACTGGCTTAACCCAACACTCCTATAAATATTATAATCCTAAACCCTAACCCCTAAAATATAGGACTGCACCCTGCCAGCAGCAGCTACGGGTGCCAGTCGGCAAAGCCGTTAAGCAAAATCGGCTAACCCAGTTAGCGCTCCCTAACACTCTAAGCTGCCAGCTGCAGCCCAGCCTGGTAGGCAGCTGCTGCAATGGACTCAGATAGAGCCGAGGCCCCCCCTGGAGGAGCAGCAGCAGGGGACAAGGCAGTCCTCATCTGACAGAAGCGCCTCAGCAGCTCCACATGATCATGTGGAGCAGGTTGTGGAGCAGCCTGCAGCACAGGGACGCTGGGCTGATCCACCACCTGGGTAAAAAAGGTGAGAGTCAAGAGGATGAAGCACACTTGACTGGGTAGAGTGGGCGGGGTCTATACACACATGCTGTAGCTGCTGCAATAATAATCAGGACATGATTGCAGCAAGCACAGACTATGCAATGATCAGCTGCTGACAAGTGTGGCATCAGACCCTACCTAAGGCCTGCCATGTAGGTTTAAGGGACAGGGCTGGCTTAGCACTGCTCTGAAACCCTGACACTTGCATGACAGCTTTAACACTCTAATCAATACAGTCAAGGCACATACATGGAACTCTATAGAACATGAGGCACGTGAGAAGGCGTGACCGGGGATGACACAAATGAGAAACCATTGGGAATTCCAGTAATGAACAACCATAGATTATTTTAGTCATGATCACATACCATATAGCACAGAGTTATGAGCCATGACTATGAAGAGTAGATTAGCTTCCAAAACTTGTGCACTCTGCACATGCTGGAATGGATCCCAATGAAATCATTGGGAATAGCAAGATTACAAGTGGTTGCCAATCTTCATGATTGCGATGGCTCATCAAATACCATATGGTGAAACTCGCAAAGCCATGCAGCTGCCAGCAGTGCACACCAGTAGCTTCAAGCTTCATCTGCAAGATTTATACCCCAAGACAAATTGAGGACACTCATTGGCAAATATCAGAAGCAGTCACGGGTTGGGCACAATACAACAATTTTCACAGTGCTGCATGTTGTACGTAAAGTCTGATAGTCTGACCTTGCAGTTCTGGGTTGCATGCTGCAGCTGACATGTGCCATACAGGCGTCAATTCAGCACTTCCACTCGCGTGACAGGGTTTAGGAATGACATGGAATTCTAATTTCTTCTCCTAAATGGAAGCCTTGATGGAGGCTGCCAAAGCACTCAGCGAGTCCCTGCTATCCGCTACGGCAGAAACCTGCAGGGAAAGCCAACACATACATACAGTCAAACAAGCTTTGTACCAAAACTTGTGGCAGCTAGTGACAAACCCAACTGTCTGTCAATCTTGCTGATGTTCCGCTCGTCTTGCTCTGATCAATGTTCAAGTTACAGAAGCATATGGGGAAACCACAGAAGTTGGGTCTGTGACATTTAGCTGTGCAAATGTCTTCGGATCTGCAACTATGGCGTGCGGGCCATCGACAAGGAAAGTACATACCTGAGCCAGCGTCTGGGGTCCCTCCTTCCCGAGGAATGTGACAGCGGCGACCACAGCAATGCATACTGCGATCACAATTAATCCTTGCTGGCCTCCCAGTCCCTGCCTGGCAGCCCGGTCCGCCGTAGGACTGCTGGTGTAGAGGCTGCGTGGCTGCGGTTATCCACACATGCCGGTGTTAGGGGACAGCACTGCCCTTTGAGAGAACTAGCAAGTCCGTCTAGAAAGAAGTGGCCCTTTCCATACTGGTCACAAACCAAACTGAAGTATGCGTCCTTGAGTGCATCTCACCTCGACGCCAAAGATGTTGGATTTGCCAGAATTGTCCTCCTGAACAAATCCACGAGCGCGAGGCCTGAGGGCAGGGCATGAATCTGTGAGCAAACCTGCAAACATCCCTTTGACAGGCAACATAGAAGGTTGCATTCTGCCCACAGAACTCAGGTATAGGGCTACCATGCCACTCACTTCTCTCTTATCGTGCTGTATTGCTTGGCTGCCAGGACCTTCACGCAGCTAAGCCTTCCACTGGCATGTTCCCTTCTTGAAGTCGAGAGAGGTTGGAAGCAAGGCTGCCTCAGTGCCTGTGGAACAGACATTAAATTTCTTTCATTCTGGCGTTTATTGCATTCGTCCTGTTGCGACTGAAGGCATTCACATGAATATTGTGTGGATAGATCGCGCACCTGACTCTGCATCTCAACCTGACGAAAAATCAAGCTTGGCTGCACCAGGGCTGGGGTACGGATGCTGAAACAACCAAAATCAATGTTTCGATATCGTTCTGCTTTTGGCAACGATCGAGACAGTGCAACAAGATGTGGTACTGGGTGAGCTGACTCAGCAATGACTGGGCTCCTCAACGCCGTCGACCAAAGAGAAATTCGTGTGACGAGTTGATTGAAATGAAATGATGCAAAAGATGCTTTGTAGATCAAATAAACTCTAACGGAAATAATAAAAAATTTATGCTCAACCGCGTTGAAATCTGGCCGCCAGCTGTGGCTTGACCCCACTTGTTGTCATCATATAGAACGTGATGGAGCCAATTTGGTATCGTGTTGAACATTGAGAACTGCATCCCTTACTTTTTCGAAAATTGACGGCTCATTAAAAGTGCCCTGTTTGGGCAGTCACCTAAAATTACCGGATCAGACTTTGGCGGTGGTGCAACCGGTTGCTTTTGGTTACCATAAGACTTACAGATGGATTTGCAGCGCTCGAACAGCGATGCGATCGAGAAATCCTTCCACGATTCCTTGAAAGATGGAGACACCAGTTTTCTCCTGGACACCAACGAACTCCAGTTGGACGATGTTTTAAGACTTGGAAGTGCGCTTCTCAACCCTGTCCACCCTGTCAACCTGCACCGTTTCAGCCGATCCACTCTACGATACCTGTGCATATAGCAACATGATTACCCTTAGTTGCACGTTCTTGAGCCTTGCAGTCCGTACGATGATAGCACAATAGTATCTTTAAGTTTTAGCGTTTCACTTTCGATGTGCAGCTGAGACGTCTGATGGCGCTGAAACACAAGAGCCTTCCGCGCTTCAAGACAGCTTGCTCACATTGGAGACAGGAGGGCTTGCGGAAGATGAATGGTAACTGACTTTGCACTGCCAAAACCATCACCATGGTTCAGTTATCAGTCATGATTGCTATTCCTGTACCTGTTAACTTCTGGATGAGAGTACATCTTATATTCGGATTTCTGCAGGCTTGTGGCTTCGCCGTCTGAGGCGCCTGAAGAGAGACCGAGGGGGTTTGTTGAGCCAGGAGCCAAATTCAGGAACCCTCGCGATGCCATTCTGTCATCGGCTCCTTCTGAAAGGTGCGGATTTTGGTTAATTCAGGCAGGGTAGACCTGTTCTGCAAACCTGGCTTTATGGATTATGTACTCCTTTTGCAGCATCTATTCTGAAACAACCATAATGTTGCAGGCTATCCAACCATGCAAGGGCAGATTTGCAGCCAGCCGTGGAGAGGAGGAAACGCAGCATATCCTCACCAGAACCTGCTGGTAGCGCGCCAATGGCTCAGGCGCAAAGGTGTGGCAGCGCTTTATCGACTCAGTCTACCAGCATAATGCAAGCTTGCATGGTTGACGAAGTTGCTTAAGCTTTGCATCTTTCAGCATGTTTATTGGAGAGTCCCTTCACTTAACGGTCACCTTGCACCACAATATAAGGGCTGTCCTATGTGGATCCATATTTGCAGCTTATATTTGGTGTGCTCCCCTGTATCCTGAACTGTCTAATGGTTTGTTATTTGGGGCTCACTGGACTGGGCTTTGCTACTCTACACAGGGGTAGAAGAGGCGTTGGCAGCAATGCAGATGAACCAGTGCAGCCAAAGGAGGGGCAGGCTAGTATGCCGGAGATCAAGACATCTAATCCAGGCACACTGGGAGCTCTGGAGTCCTTCACACCTTCTCCACCGCGCCTGTCTGTGCTGCCTGCTGCTGATCGCTGGGGAGACTCCAAGATCCCCCGCTCCCCACTCGCAAAGTCTCCAGCCGCTTCATCGTGCGTCTCTTACTGGTTCGGTTCGGGCAAAATAGCTGTGGCCCTTTGCCAGACTGACAGTGCTCACCCGTGTGGTTGTGCTGTGGACCATGAAGCTGTTCAAAAAACGCTGGTATTGCCCGAAAACTTGTACTTTGATTGCAGGAAGTTTTGGCCCACTACATCCAGGTCAGATGAAATGCTGAATATGTACAAATTGTGAACATGCCTACTGTGTGTCTCGCAGGACAAATGGTTTTGGTGCAAACGCGGGCACTGCAAAAGGCAACAGCCCATCAAAACTGCCATCTCCGGGGGCGATCCCTCCCAGCCCCAAGCGCCTAATGACACCCGGTGCATCATCACTGAACAGGTAAGCAACGATCTTCTACATGCGGTGGTGTCCTCCTTATTTTGGGTCTTAAACTTTTTAACGATACCCTGGAACCTGCATGAGCCTTAGATGTAGTGCAGAAAGTTGGCCTACATTTAGACCCCTTTCTGAGGTGCATTTGCACAGGCATGCATCGGTAGCTTTGCTGACTAATTCTTAACAGTTGACAAAGCGCTCTCCCAGAGTTGCCATAGAGTCGTTCTTTCTTGAACGAAGCATTGCAATGGTTGTGCAGGAGCGCATCACCACTGGGCGAGTCGCGCATACCCAAGCCACGCGCAGGCGCGCAGGCAAGCGGCACGGCAGCGCCGGAGACGCGGAAGCAGCGGTACGTGCCCCGAGCAACGCCGGAGCGCTCGTCTCAGAGCGGCAGCAGCTCCGGTGGCCGCAGCGGCGGGCGGCCGCGCAGCGCCAAGCCCAAACCCAAACTGACAGATCTGGAAAAAGGCTGGGTCGGCAATGAAGTGCCCATTGAGGACAATGCAGAGGACGGCACCTTTGCAGGAGGTGCGATTTGTGAACCTTCTGTTGCAGCGCTGACAGCAAGCCGAAAGCAACTGAACTACTGGTGCTTGTTGGGTGTCAGTCTCAGGCCAGCGCCAGCTCATTTCAGTCATGGTCACAAACCAGGGCTCACCCAAATTAGTCAAGGAAGAACCTCTGTGTCTGCATGTGAGTGTTGCAAGAAGAATATGCTAAAGTGCGCTTTGCCGATTTTGCATAAAGTGTGTAAGTGGTTTATGACATCAACAGCGTAAGAGAATTTGCATTCAGCAGAATTTGACACCTGATTTACTGGGTGCAGATGAGGCGTTGAAGGTGGCTGAGGAGCTGTCTGCTCCCAGCGATACCAAGGCAGGGCTTGGGGGAGTTGCTGAGTCAGGGCTGACAAAGCCTAATCAACAAGGCAACACCACAAACTTGGAAGCGAATTCCTCCAGCAGCAAAGTAGACGCATGCACGCAGGTCACCCCAAAGCTGGGGGATATGACAAATGGACCAGCTGAGCGAAACAGCCCAGCTCAGAAAGTCCAGGCCTGCGCGTGCTGTGACATCATGTGATTATGGCTGATTGCACCAATCATTGCCCTATGATGTTCTGGTTTATACACACTGTGGGCCAGTGACTGGATAGGAGCCCATTGCATCAGAGGAGCAATGCAGCCCAAAGCATCATACCTAATGGAATGCACTCGTGCAGAGAGGAAATTGGACAACCAGGGATTGAGGGGCCAATAATCAACTTATGCAGGGCTGTAGATAGCTTGTTTTTACCGAGGCTTCCCCATGCGTGCATGTACAGACGCATGCTGTTTCTGTACATGCTGTGATTTATATTGACATTGTTGTGCTTTTCATTCTGAAATAGCCACTTTGTTGGTGTTGGATGTTCATGTTGTATTTTGCTTCCTCGAGTTGACTCATCTTTCTGTATATGCTTGCCAGTGCAAGTGCCTCTAGGCTGACAATTCTTGCAGGGTTTGATTGAAAATAGTGTTCAATGCTAAGGCACTTCTTGATCAGAGGTATAGCTTTGGATATTATATTGCCCCTCAGATCACGTGGTGAATGATGGTCTCCATATGATGTATCCGTCCAGGGTACCTGCTCTCTCTATCGCTTAAGCAGTCAATTGCGAGGCCCTGGGGTGTGCATGGCATGCCCTAAGTAAAAGATGTATTACAGTGCAAACAATTGAAGTGATGTCGGTTAGTTTCAGTGATGCATTATATAATGCTAGTAAGGTTCCTATGCATATATGCCGGGCTCTCCCACGAGGCACATACAGCATTGAGAAAATCTAGTACACTGCATGCACTTGACGGTGCCACCAGCACAAAGTCTAACAGTATGGATAAACATGCTCCATTTGAAGGAATTCATTACAATTGTGACCCACACGTGGTGCAACCAGGCTCCTCCCCAGCGCACATTTAACAAGCCGGATTGACCATGAACTGCCGCCATCAAGAAGTCAAATGTCAAAGTAGGTCTCTCCTGCAATCAGCACAACCAGAGCGGTCCATCCTGTGAAAGGGTGAGACCCCTGGCCACGACCGCTTTCATCCCTGTAATTCTCCCACAGGTAGCCGGTCTTGTTGTACTGCTCCACCAGATTCCGCAGGATGTTCTCGCGCAGCTCATCATGTATCCGCCCCGCCAGCTCCCTCGACTCTCCTGGCACCTGCCGACAAATGCAGGCATGCAGACACAGCGAACATCACCTCTTCCAAAATTTGATGCAGAGAATGAGGCCTTACAGTTCCCAAGAAGTTGCCATCATTGCCACCACAATTGCCGCCAGACGGCAAGGCAGCAGCCCAATGCCACCCATTAACAACGCAAAGATAACCTTGGGACAGCTTGTCAGTCAGACCAGGTCTAACGTAAGGGTTTTGAGAAGTCCTTTGAGGCCATTTTTGTGCTTTGTTCTTCTTTATTCGCACCCGGGAGTAGTGCTTGAGGGCTGCGAGGGCGAGGTAGTTGACGTTGAGCCAGATGGGGGCGCGCCAGTAGGGCGCATCATGTTCGGTGTTGTACTTGTTAGACAGCGAGCTGGCCTTGCTCAGCGAGCGCAGCCCGGCCGCCGTCCACAGCTGGCTCTCGTCGCGCAGCTGCGCCAGCATGGCGCCCAGCTGGCGGCTGTCACCCGGCAGCATGCGCAGCAGCAGCGGGAACAGGCCCACATACCTGCGCACCAATCCACTGGTTGAATGCCGCATAGGTCCTGGTGTCCTGCATTAACTTCCATATATGCAAGCATGCTTGATCCTTTAGTAAGTACCTCTGGTGCTGTCTGGTTGCGGCCTCAAATCTCACCAGCCGTAGTGCCCATCTTGCAGCACCAAAAGTGAGTGCGACAAGGCAGATTTTTTGTTGGGATATAGATCAGGTCCAATATTCTCAGGCAAGAGGAATTTGACGAGAGGAGCGCACCCAAAGTGAGGCACATATTGTGGCACAGGTCCCGGCTGGCCAACTATCCTCACATACGTTCTCTTCACCACATTCCCCTCAGGAGTGCGCATCTCCGCCCACTGGAGCTCAGCACATGCTCGTCAGGGGGCTGGTACCTTATCATGGATTACGCGACTGGATTACCAATAGAGACTCACTGGTGTCCCAAACTTCACAGCAGCCAGCAGCTGAAGCTACTATTGCGGGAGAGAGGCACAGACAACATTTGCTGATGATTTAATTTTATTGTGCTCTCCTGCACCATCAAAAGGCGCATAAAAAGAGGTTCCAACTATAGCAGGAAAGGACAGCATGGCATGGAATTTGGTTGAGGAACGGGCCTGCATGTCCACCGCCTCGGTGTGGTTGCCCCAATCCCGATACTGCTGTGCTCCCCGGTCCAGGTGCATGCGATCCAGGAACGCCACATCAGACAGCTGCGTGTGCACCTTCTGAATGGGCAACACCTGCATACAGAAACAGAATTCAGCAATGCTAAAAGACCTCTTGCATTGTTATCACGGAGTGACAGATCACGCGAGCTCAAGCAGGAAGAGCGCAACTGTGCGCTAACCTCAACACTAGGTTCACAGCAGGAAAAAGTCGGGGAGGATCTGAAGTACAGGGCATCAAGCAGGAACAACGAAGGTGGGTCAAAACCAGCTGATTGCAGGAAAGTAGCGGTCCACACACAGGGGCAGCGCAGCCCTCACCTTATCAGCCGTGACACCTATTGTGGAGCCTATAGAGGCAAGCGCACGCGAGGCAAGTGTCATCCAGCAGTACAGGTCCACATGGCGCTCGGCGTCGGAGGGGTGACTGGAGCGTGGATAGTCATCCAGTCCTGCAGACAGTCATCATCAGTAATTGCAGTGGGTCTCCAGTGCCAAACCAGGAACCATAAACAGCTGGGACAGCCGCTGCTTGTGCAGCTTTCTTCCTTGGCAGCTGATCAGGATGACAGGAAGATTCTGCACCTGACGCAAAGGTCTTCCTGTTGAGCTCGGTATCCCATTCTGGCGCTGTACCGCGCCCACGCCAGCGGAAGGTTCCCGGCAGCTGCCCGGCTTGGGTCCGCTGGAACCATCTGAACCATGCCTCCATGCGCGGATAAGCTGTATCACACATCCAGGTAGTCGTCTTAGCGCCTTCAAAGGAATCTTTAGCTGCAGGAACCCAAACTTCCAGTTGCAATTCGTCCATTTAGGCATTTCTTTTCCAGTCGCAGTAGCATAGAAGCTACAATCCCTTCCAATAGGCAGAGCGGCTGAAAAGAGATTCCCACACTCAACGCCAGTTAAGTCCCTCTCTCTCTGCTATTCGGCCGATCTGCCCATGTCCAAGACTGCACTAAATATTGCCATGGTGTGCCAACTTCTCTGTCCAGTTTTCTTGCACGGGCAGGGATTGCACGCACCTGCAGTGAGGAACTCCAAGTCCTCCCTACTTCCAGCGTTGTCCCAGTTGACCCCACTTTGCGCGACGCGCCGCGCCATGTCGGCCAGCGACAGGAACAGAGTCGGCGGATTTGCCACGTCCGGGCTCTGTACAATGAAATCCGCCGGTACGCGCGCTCTGGCCTCCTCTCCTAATATCTGCATGACATTTTATTTAGGGAGCGTAGCATGATATCAGAAGAACTGCACAATTTCTGACTTTGTGTGTTGATCATGACTTCTATAATCTAAGCCCTCGCAGTAGGAAGTTCAGCAAATTACCCATGTAAGTAACGCTCTGAAGGTCACTAGGAATCTGCACTGTCAGTGGATTTCCTCAGATTCTACATCTAGAAGTTCACCTGCTCCCGCGCGATCCACCCTTCTTCCGACAAGAGGTCCAGCCAGTGCCCTAGGATATCCCGGCTCAGCCGCTCATTCCAGCGCCTGATCAGGAGCTGCAATCACAGAGATTTCAGATCGGCTCGTCATTCAGATGTAGGATAGCAGGTTTGCTTGCAACTCACTCTGTACTTGATCCTTGGCGGCATCCCTATTTATCTTTGGGTGAAGTGCATCATCAAGTTACATCAGAAACACCTTCATCACTAACTCCCTTCTAGGCATTGCAGTACAGCATGCAGATGTTCACAAGATGTATGCAAGGTATTGAAGAGGAGCATACTTGGTGAAAGCCCTCGTCCCATATGAAGCCACGCGGGAAGAAGGAGCGGCTGGGCACAGCAGTGAACAGGGCAGCAGGCCAGGACCTCACGATCTTGTTGCCCTGATCTGGCAACTTCACCTCTGAAGAGCCGAAAAAATAGCCTATGCCGCCAAGGGTGTTGCTAAGGGCCGCCTTGCTCACAACATCCGTGCCTGCAACCAAAACAGTATTTCTTAAAATTTCCTAGGCAAAAGGCATGTCTCTGGTGGCTCTGTATGGGCAATTCTCAGAAGCGTGCTCACTAATCACAGCTCAGGGATTGCTTTCATGACAAAGGAAAATCTAGAATGCAGGCAAGAAGGACTCAACCGACCCATACAAATAATGAGCGCCCCCGCAACAATGAACAGCACAAGAAAGCAGTGCAAGGCCTAAAGGTGGACGCGTTGAGGCAATCTTTCCCCTGCCACCAGGACAGGCGTGCCTCATGAACACTCTTTGGGTCACAAGAACCTGAAGGCCACCCACCTTCAGGTGTTCCGGAGGTGAAGGATCCAAAAGTCTTCCTGAAGCGAGCGTCAAACGCATCCTCACGCTCCCTCAGAAGCTGTGTCAGCCTGCTCCCTGCACAAAAGTTGCGAAAAGAATCAATTGAATGTCTGCATGCACACCACCAAGATGCTGTATGCACATGCGCAGGGCGTCTGAATACAAGAAGGAGACTGCAAAATGGTAAGCGAGGTAGAAATAATGCACAGTCCAAGCAATAAGAAAATGGCACTTACCAGACAAAGCAGCCATACGCTGCGGGAGAGGCTCCTTTGCAATTGAGACTGGCAGATCAGTCATACAGTATGGCAGAGACCGCCTCAATGAGCCTAGCGACCTCCGTAATCCTGACGCGGCCGTGGTGAGCATCTGTAATAAGCCCTGTGAACACATTAAAAGTGAAGATTGCGTATATGAAGTGCCCGTCAACCACATGTGTCCCTTGAGCACTTTGACAACCAAACGCTGGATGGATTGCCAGCAAGATAATTGGATGGATGCTGCTCTCAAATTTTGATTGATGATGGTTTCTCAAACTCAAATGGACTCATCATTGCAGGTTTTGGTTGAGGCTTCAAACAACAGGCCAATGAAATGAACTAAGGATAGACGAAAGTTACCTGAGAGCTGGGTGGCAATGACCCAGTGAAAACAAAGTCCAATTCGAGTGGCAGTTCTGCGGTGACCTGGAAGACAGCTAGGTTGGAGACAGCATCTACAGTGTCGCTCAGCTGGTGGCGTTCCCTTTTCCCACTGCTGCCTCCACGCCTCTTCGCTGGCACCTCAACCGTGACAGACTCTGCCAGCTCATCAACCAGAGTCGTGGTCAGATTGTGAAAGTGCGCGGTCTGCGTCCCTAAGTGCCTCACCTTGGCAGATTTCCTCCCTGCAGGGCCACATGGCAGCAGTTAGAGAAGAGATCTTGCATCGCTGGTCTAGGCAATTGCGCACACGCAGGAGTGCATGGTACTTGACCGGACCTTTGCCCGAAGCATCATGCATGTGCAGAGCCCAGCTTCCAACCACTTCACTCTCCCCTGCCGCCAATTGCATGTCCGCCCCAGAAGGCAGTCCGTCAGGTAGGACGTCCAATGTGGAAATCCCCGCCTGTGAGCACACCTTGCGTTTGCATGCTCTTCCAGCAAAACAACATTGATGCGCTGGTGCTGTTCATCTGGATGTCCAGTCATGGAAAACATGACAAAGACTGTCGTCGAGGTGATCAAGTTGCCACAGGATGGAAGATGTTGGCAGGCACCCCATGTCACACAACTGAAGGACAGAGCAATCATGTAACTTTCTTGAGTGCAAGTTCAGCTGTAAAGTTTACGACGGCCATCTCACCCGTGAATCGGCAATGTAAAAGAGGAGAGATATCCGCTGAGGAGCCTCTGAGAGGCTATCATTGATACCCTTGGCGCCCACTTTCAGTGCCCAATCCCCACCAGTACAACCCTGCAGACAGAACCCTTCTGTCATGTGCACTCATGTGAAATTGAAGTGTCCCTTGCAGATGCACCTTTCTAATTGCATGCCTAAATCCACCAGCCGTACTAGTTATGTCCCCACCTCGCAGAATTTCTTTGCAAAGGAGGTGGTCAGGTGCACATTGCCATCATACAGTTCCTGCCTCCCAAAAGACTCCCCATCATGTGCTTCCCACCCATACTTCTGCAGTCCTGCGGGCAGCACAATGCACTCCACATCAGATCATCACACCGATGCAGTGCTTCATGCATTATCCTGCGAAGCCTCAAAGAGCAAATTTTTTTGCCCCCCAACAAGAGACAGGATGAGCATCATTGACCCCGTTGATGATTGACCACATAAAGAAGCATACATCGAGTTCAATTTAAAGTAAAGTCCTGGAGGTGGCTCTTCTGGCCTCACAAGCCACAAGCCAACAAAAGTTGGAGTCGCACCATCTCGCTCCTGCGCAAGATGCCGAATCTTCTCCAGAGGCTGGGGCTGGTCAGGATCAAACCACATCAATCCCGCCACCAGCGGTCGGGGATGCCTTGTCTGCATTCCTGCATAGGTAAAGCACACACACAGATTTGTCGCCCACTAATCTGGCCTTCAGCAACTTCTTGTATCTTCCGGGCATCTTGCCAAGTGCACCGTGCATGCGTGCAGAAAGGCATGCAATCCGGAGAGATGGTGGGAGCATAATGCACACCCAGGTAGAGGCCAGGTCGATATGTCCCCCACAGCATCCTGTCGGCGTAGTCGCCTTGAAACTGGGCCAATTTGCAGAGCAGCTCCGCCTTGAAAGGGAGGACTGCAGGATGATTGGCCACTGTGACCCCAAAAACAATTGCTTAGCTGGGGGCTACAACCACGTGAGGCTCGCCTCAATAGATAATAATAAAGGCGCGTAGGTGCTTGCGTGTGTGGGCATCTGGGCGTCAAAAAAGCCATTTTGGGAGACGGGCAACAAGGAAGACATTGTGCATTTTCAGTGGATCACCTGGAGTTTTCAAAGGCACAAATAATCCCACCACTGCTCCCAACAAAATGAAAGGGAGCACCAGGCTCCATCTTATCCCTGGAATATGCACAAATGCTCAGCGTCAGTACATTGCACGTCATCGTACATCGCACGAACATGCTGCACGGGTATGTGGGGAGGTGGTAATTTCCAATTGACGGTGATCAGCTCAGCACTCATCAAGATGTATAGAAGGTGGAGACAGACCCCTTCTCGTTGCAGCCACTTCTTCCTTGGGCAGTTCAAACTTTTCAATCTCTTCAGGCTCTTCGTCGGCTGAGGGCTTATTCACATTGTCGACCTTCCGTCTTGTGATCTGCATGTTGTTCGACTTGAACCATCAACACTGGTTCCCCAATTGGCTACGCTGACCCATTAAATGTCGAATTAGGAGTCACAGAGTGAATATGTTTGACCATATTTGATTGTGCATTGATAAATGCCAGCTTGCGTCCAGAAGGAGATTCTGATCACATCATGCAGACTTGATCAAACCAAGAATGATTATCGATCGACCATCTGTCCTTGACTGATGTTCAATATTTTCAGCCTTATTTTTTGTAGTAGACAGCAGTCGCTGGTGGAGTGGAATTCTTTCCTTAATCATGTCCTGGCCATGCAGCCTGCAGCTGAGCATGACTCATCGCCCAACGTAAGGGAGATTAGGATGCGTGCAGTTCCATGTCGGATCAAATGCTCCTGTGTGCAATTGCCATCGCAACACTCATAAGGACTCATCTAGGCTGGTGTCAAACCTGATTTGAGCTCGGGCTGCGCTTCTCGAAAGTTCAGTTGTTGCAGAAAACACGCGTCTTGTACTCGGGTTGCTATAATCAAGAATATTATAGCGGCAATTGGAACATACGAGACACCCATCAGTATCTTCCCCGATTCAGGTCCTTTGATGAAGTGTATCTGCCTGTTCCCACGCGACAAGGGCAGATGTGCCTGTGCATGAGACTTTTCTGAGCCAGGAGGCGTATGTAGCGATTAGCAATTAGAGAAGAGTAGAATTTCCTATCATAGCATGGAGAGCGACGGTATGGTGCCGCCTATGAAGGTTGGTACCCCTCTCCTCTTAATGCCGATTGGCTGTCCTTACACAGTGGGGCACCACATCCCCTCTTGTGAAGCTGGGGTAGTGCTCAAATCTGCACTGGCGATCTCTACATGTCTGAATTGCAATCGACAGAGAGCTTTGCTGATCTGGATCCTCACCCATGGCTCACCCTCCTTGGCAGGGCACCTCAGCCGCTTCCTGTCCACCTGGGAGCTCGCCCTTCAGCGGTGTTCAGCTGCAAGATAGCGCAGCAGACGCCCCTGGCTCACCATCAAAGCGATCAGCTGCTCTGGATCTGACAGACGCAGTCATCAGCTTGCAGACAGGTTTGCAGCTATATCCATGTGCACTTCAGTGTGTTGGAGACACCAAAGAGATGGCGCTGTATGAAGGCAATGAGTGCACCCATGCATGTCATGGTCCAGGGGTGACTGTAATCATGGTGCGAGTGCCAATTTAAGGGGTAGTACTGATCTGCTGCAGACCCGAAGCGAAGGGATGCGCCCAGCATCGTGCTTCCTCACCAAAACGCAGAGTTTATCAGCCACATCGCCATAGACATTGGAGGCTCCCTCATCAAGCTGGTGTACTTCTCACCTGAGGACACCCAGGCTGAGGGCTGGGAGAATGGAAAAACACGCAATCAGGCCGGAGGTGAGGCCTCTTCCGTGTTGTAAGCATTCTTGTTCTCAGAAGGGACAAGTGGGAGTCTCCTGGACAAACAACTTGGAATTTACGAATTTGTTGTGTTATTTCTGGTGTCCTCACAAGAAGCATGCTGATTATCAAGCTTGTGTGGTGTGCGCAGGCAAGATCCACTTTGTGAAGTTTGAGACGCAGCGCATCGACGACTGCATCGACTTCATTGAGGCCAAGGGGCTGCACCGCACCCACAACGGCAAGGGCGAGCCGGACGGCCGCGTGCGCATTGTCGCCACCGGCGGCGGCGCCTTCAAATATGCCGACAAATTTGAGGTGCTGCTGCACCTTCTTTACCACCGCTGCAGTGTCCATGGATCAACATTCATCATGCATGTGATGTTTCCAAGATGCACATTACACTTGGAAGAGTTGCGAGAGCCATTTCTTGCCAACACATATGAGTTGCATGTCGACAAATCTAAGGTGTGCACAGCGCCTTGTCCAGAGCTGCAGTATGTTTCGTCTCAAGGTACAAACACCTCCTGCATGGGTTTGGGAAGTGTTATCCACTTGAAAGGATCATCATATCGTGTTCTGCAACCTTAGAAGAATTGCATGCATGCAGGAGCGGCTGGGGGTGCTGTTGGAGAAGGAGGATGAGATGGACTGCCTGGTCAGCGGCTCCAACTTCCTGCTCAAGGCCATCCGCCACGAGGCCTTCATGTACGAGAATAGCCAGACCATCTTTGCGCCCTCCAACAGTGCGCTCCCCTCCTTGCCTCCTGTGCTTGCAATGGTCCTCCAAATATCAGCATGCCACAATCTTGAGCATTGTTCAGAATTGTGATGTAGCTCCCTTATGGCAAGACGATTTATTCATTATTGAAATGTGTGCACCGGGTGCTGTGCAGCTGATCAGGACCTCTACCCGTATCTGCTGGTGAACATCGGCTCGGGAGTGAGCATGCTTAAAGTAGACGGTGATGGCCAGTACGAGCGCGTGTCTGGGTCCTCTTTGGGAGGGGGCACCTTCTGGGGCCTCTGCCGCCTGCTCACCAAGTGCCGCTCCTTCGACGAGATGCTTGAGCTGAGCAGCCGTGGTGACAACTCCAAGGTGGGTTTGCCTCACTGCAGGAAACCTCCTCATGCTGCCACCTGAGCAGCCAAGTCATGTGTGCGGGTGCCAGGTACTAAAGTGCCAGGACACTCTTGTGTCTGTAGGGCGCCTTCTGTAGAAGGGAGAAGATATTAGGCATTTGAGGGGCATGTGCAGGTTGTGAGCGCGCATGAAATGATGCGTGCAGGTGGACATGCTGGTGGGTGACATCTACGGAGACCGTGACTACAGCGCAATTGGGCTGTCAGCCAGCACCATCGCATCTTCCTTCGGCAAAGTGGTGGCCGAGAACAAGGACCTGGAGGACTATGACCCGGCAGACATCGCCGTCGCACTGACGCGCATGGTGTCCTACAACATCAGCCACCTGGCTTACCTCAATGCCAAGGCTTATGGCATCCAGCGCGTGTTCTTTGGGGGGTTCTACATCCGCGGCCACCCCTATACCATGGAGACCATCTCCTACGCCATCCGCTTCTGGTCCAAGGTGACGATTTCTTCCCTGTCAGCGCGGGAGTGGATTCTGCAGCAGGAGTGCATGTGCATATTAGCTAATAAGGCACCTTCAGAGAGGCAGCTCTTTAAAGTACGTGCAGGGTGCAACGTGTACCAGTGTATAAGCTGGAAGATCAAGCGATTGCCTGAAGGGTCTGTCTGCATTTCAGGGCTCCATGTCGGCCAAATTCCTGAGGCATGAGGGGTTCTTGGGCGCTGTGGGCGCGTTCCTGAAGGTCCATCCCATGACCCCACCCAATCAGGCGTCCACTGGCTCGCGCGAACCTCGCAAGGTGAGCTGCAAGCTATCCTACTGGCAGGAATGACTGATACAGCACTGCCGCGTGCTGGTGAGAACATGTTCAAGTCTTTTAATGGAGTAGATCATTTGCACCCAATCTTTTCAGGGAACACAGTAACTCACTGTGATCCTATCCACCTAAGTCTATGCTACATCTGCATCCACACGGTACTTGTGGGTGGCATGATGTGACGCTTGCTGTGGCTTTCATCAGGTGCGTGCGAGCTTTGTGGAGCGCTTCAGCATGGGCGCGCCATACTCTGGCGGCGAGATCCACGGGCCGGCATTCAGCGACGTGGCTGAGAAGGTCGACTGGGTGGAGCGCTTTGTGCGCCTGGGCACTCAAGCCACCGAGGCTGCGCGCTCCGAACGCGACAGGTGGGCGGATGTTTTGGTCTACTATACCACAAAGGGCTGCGGCATGTGTGCTCTCTGCTGGCTCCGGCCCCTCAAGATATGTGCGCTCTTTCTTCCAGCACTCCCGCACATGCCTTTGCTGCTCTTGGTTGTCTGGCTACTTTCGCAGGTACTTTACCGCGCTGCCATGGCTGAGAAAGCAGCAGGATCAGCTGAGGAAGTCACGCATCTAGTGCGGTTGGTGGAGGAGAGTAGTAGTCACAAGCATCTTGAACGTTTCTCATGGGAAGCATTAGTCCTTTGCCGGATAGCATGAACTGCCGTGGTTGAACTCCACATCCTGACATGGGCTGAATGTGCAGTTGTTTGCTACATCAGTTCAATTCTATTGCACAAATCCATTTAGTCACTTGGATTCACAGGTATTTCTGTGTATTGGGCTGTGCAGGGCGCAGGCGGGCATGGGGCTGTCACGAGACAGCAGCGGCTCAGACTTCCTGGCTCCCGAGTCCCCCTCGCCGTCATCATCCCCCATGCCGCGCATGAACCTGCACCTGGGCGTGCTGCACTACACACCCTCCAGGTGCGCCACTGGTATTCCTTGTCAGGCCTCTTATTTTTGACAGCTGCAGTGCAGGGCCTATTGAGAGGAGACCCGGCGGGGTTGTGGTAGCATTCCATGTGCAGAGCCGAGCCATGGTCTGATAAATCAACCTGAGGACATTCAAGCCATTTCCAGTTCCTGTTACTTGTGAGAACTCCCACTTTTTGTGTTGCCCTCTAAAGAGGAAAAGGCAAGGTCGGCATCCAGACCTTCTCCCACATACGATATTGGGATGCACATGCGTGACTGATGCACTTGTGAGGTTGTGAAATCTCTCGGTTTGGTATTAATTTGAGGTGAGCTGGTGCGCGCAGGGAGCCCTTCCCGCTGCTGGCGGACGCGGTGCACTACACTCCGGACACGCTGGACATCTGGGGCGATCGCGCCGAGATGGACTACTGGCTGGGCGTGCTCCTGGACCAAGTCGGCACCGTTGTGGAAAAGGCGGCCGCCTGTGACGGCCAGCCCGGTGCGTGCCTTGCCTTGCGCCCATATTTATAATGGATTCCCTCTCTGATGTTTCCTGCTCAGCATGCAGGCAGCCTGGCTCATGCAACAAGAAGAGCACTCCAAGAAGTGCAATGCGCATTTTTTGCAGATGGTGTGAAAGACATGCAGATCACACTCATCAGGAAATGCATGTATTGGATAGCCTGGACTCGTGGCAAAGGTGCCATGCTGATGTATAATGTATGGGACACACATTCGAGGCTGCAATCTCTGTAGTAGAGATGTGCATGTCACCAAGGCATCTTCTCTGCAAGCTCACAGCTGATGGTCACCCTGATCCCTGCGCAGATGGGCGGAGGCGGGCAGCGGCGTTTGGCCGTGCGCTTGAGGCGCACCTGGTGAAGATGCGCAGCGAGCCGGGCGCGTACGGGCAGCTGGGCCTGTCTGACCTGCTGGAGATGCGCGAGGACTGCCTGCGAGAGTTCCGCTTCACCGATGTCTACAGGTGCTGCACTGCCCCTGAATCTCACTTTTCTGGGCTGATATTTACTCACGCACTGCTTACGAGCATGTGAAGTCATGTGAGGGGTTGCCTAATTCCCAAGCAATTGCTTGTGCCGAACTCTGGTACTTGCCTCTAATTTGCAGGGCACATTGATGGTTGGTTTAAATGCAAAGGATTTTTGCAGGACATTGCCGCAACAGTACACTGCTGCTCCGAACAAAGCCTGAGAAGGCTGATCTGCGGGTATAACGGAGGCAAGCTGCCTGAAGGCTGCAATGTTGTGTTGCAGGTTGGACAAGGCACGCGAGAATGCAGCAGCGCTGGAGGTGCTTCCAGATCTGCTGACAGAGCTGGATGGGATGGCGCCGGCGCCGCGGCTGACTGCGCTGATAGAGGGCTGCCTCGCGGCCAACATATTCGATTGGGGCGCCAAGGCCTGTGTGGACCTCTACCACAACGGCACCATCCTTGAGATCTACCGGTGCGCGCATGACAGACCCTGTGCCCTTTCAGAGCATCTCTTTTGGCGGAGCATTTGGTGGTGGCTCTTTCCTGCTTTTGCCTCGTCCTGTAAGTGTCTTGGATTGTTGGGGTAAGACTTCAGACCAGTCTCTCCGATTCACAGGGCATTGTTCACCCAGTATCCACTTTCTCCCCTTGCACTAATGGGATGCTTGAATCTGATCTGGAAATGTTGGTGCCGGTGCTTCTGTGCCGGCTGGTCTTCTGCGGTCTTTGCAATTCCTGGTCTTGAATATGCCAAGGAAGTGCAGCATGTGACTCCATGCGGTGATCGGTGCAGGGAAGCCAGGACAAAGTTGTCTCGGCGTCCGTGGAGAGTGGACACATTCGATGCCCTGGCGGCCAATTGGTTTGGTGCCAGCAGCTCTGACACGCTCGGCGAGTCCAGTGCAGTCCCCCGCTCGCCCTTCCGGCGAGTCATCATGTTCGTCGATAACGCAGGCATGCCTTCTTCCTCATATTCCCGGCGGGCGCCAAAATATCTGCATGCCTCACATTCTTATCATCTTCCAGGAAACCCCACCTGAGGCCACACTGCACTGCTTGCGCTTATTGAGCAAGCCAGCACAGACTTTTACCCTTTCAACTCAACTTGATGGTGCAAGCAGCATGCCTTGCAATGGTTGCTGTGAGGAGGCTTAGGTGATTCTTGCTAAGCTTTTCTCGGATAGATCAATGCTTGAAAGACTGTTGTGGTGACAGGCGCGGACATAGTGCTGGGGATGATCCCATTTGCTCGGGAGCTGCTGCGTATGGGCGCGGAGGTGGTCATGTGCGCCAACAGCCAGCCAGCAATCAATGACATCACCGCGCCAGAGCTGCGCGCCCTGCTCAATCAAGTCGCCGCCGTCTGCCCCGTCATCAAGGTGCGCTGCCAACCCTGCTCTGCTTGATGTTGCTGCTGCAGCTATGTGGCACTGGCCTAACTGGCAATAGATCTCGAGCAAAAACTGCAAGGCGGATCCTCCGTTGGCGGTGAAATTCTCAGCTGGTGCCAACAGGAGCCCAAAGAGATGCAGAAATTTAGATTACCGCCTTGCTCGACAGGACAAGATGTCATGCTGATTTCCACGGCAAGCAGCAGGCAATGGTGCTTATTGCGGACTATTTATGTTTGTAAAGGACGCTTTAAGTAGTGAGTCGTTTCTCTGCGTGCTGCAGGCAGCGCGGGCGGCGGCGCAGCGGGCAGAGAGGGAGAGTGGCAGCAGCGTGCCGTCCTACCCGGGCCTGCGCAGACGCGTTCCCTCGTCAGGGCGCCTCATGGAGCAGGGCATGCTGTCTACCAACTCTCCAGTTGCGCTCGAGCACGGACGCGATGAGTCACCCGGCCGCGCGCAGATGCCACCTGGCACCAGGTCACTGCCCTGCCTCGCCATCGGCAATGCTGAACACCTGACCATTTGGGTGTTGCATTTTACTCTTTGCACTTCTTACAAGAGATCGCGGGGATCAGCACTTTGTCTTGCATGTTCCAACTTGGGAAAATTAAGTGAGGGGATGTTCCGTCAGCATGCACCTCCTTGTTCTCTTGCTATGTAATGGTGTGAACGATAGCTGGCAAGGAATGGACGGCTCCAGCAGATACCTTGAAATTGTCTTGATTATGATCTTCTTGATGTGCCTGGTTGCCTTGTCAGGGAGGCGCGGCTGTACGTGTGCGGCAATGGTCAGGGCAGCCCATGCCTCGACCTGCGCCGAGTGCCAGAGGCGCTCGCGGACGCCACTGTGGGCACAGATCTTGTCGTTGTTGAGGGCATGGGCCGCGCAATTCACACCAATTACAGGTACTGCAGCTTGTTCTTTCTGTGCCCCTAACAGCTTGGTTGGCGACAAGCCGCACCTTTTCTAGCATTCTTATCATGTAGTGCTCTGCTTCCAGTCACGCAACGCAAGCAAGATTGTTCGGCTTGTGTACAATTTCCTTTGCAAATGTGTGCTATCACAGTACTTGCTCTTATTTGGACTGTTCTGCACATTTGGTGTCAGTCAGGCCGAGAAGTTCAATAGATTCCAGAGCCTCTAGACTATGGATATCAAGCTTGCAAGTGCCAGATTACCTCAACTTGTCATGGAATGCACACGTGAATGCCACGCTTCTTGGCCCGAGGTCTGACATCCTGATTTTGATGTGCAGGTCCAAATTCAAGTGTGCGTCGCTCAAGCTGGCGATGATCAAGAACCAGCACCTGGCAGAGACACTCTTTGGTGGGAACGTCTATGACTGTGTCTGCCTGTATGAGCCTCCTGCCAACACATAGTTTGCTGTCGCCATAATACATTCCGGCCAGTGCATTCACCGACTTTCTCAAGATGACACTTACAGACATCCTCGGGTGTCTGCTTCTACCAGCCGTGTGGTGTCTCTTGAGCCGAGGGTCTGACGAAGCAGCTGTGGGGGTGGACATTGAGCACTCTTGCTTCTGTGGTGAGTCTTGTCGGTGCCGATCTACAAATCTCACCTCTAAGTGGTGCAACCAATTTCATTCTGGTGGCAACCTAACGCTGCGCAGCATGGGTCCGCATTCGTGGCCAGCTGCAAGTCATCTGTTGCAGAGCTGGCTGTATCCAGATCCAATTTGGATGCGTGCTATAATTGTCAGATGTGCTAAATATGTCATGTAGGCATATTCACAATTGGATGAGTATTTAGTGCAGCTAGCGCCTTGCCAGCAAGCTTGAAACCCACACACCGCTGCTTCAGCGGTCAACTTGATAGGATTTTGCCGGTGATCATGATGTATATAACGAAGTTTGTTGAGAGTGCATGAGTGGTAGTGTGCGAGGGGTCACCAGATAATTGAATTGGATGTATCGGATATACCATACCTTCGCCTCAAAGATGGGGTCACAATCAAGGCATAGACAGAAATGGGGAGATGTAACTCAATCCAGAGAATAGATTGGGCTCTTGGTAAGATCTGTAGAGCACAATTGCACATGCATGCCACGAGTAACGAGCATGCACAGTGATTTACACATGTCTTGAGGCAGTTGGTATGGTGCATGCAGCTGCGCAGCTGCAGAAGGTGATCTGGCACTTGCACCGTGCACCCCCATTGGGGATCAATGATCCCTGAAGAAAGCAAGGTTACAATATATCTAGATCTACAACTGATGCGACATTATGACCGTCCCATAAAATGTTGAGCATCAAGACCAGGCTCTGTATGCAAACAACAAACTATGGCTCAAGACTGGCGAGCAGAGGGTCTCCTATGTCAATGTCAAGAGCTGCTAGCACTTTCTGCCACCTTTCTGGTTCCTCATCAAAGATGTATGTCATGGGCTGCACTAGGACTCCGCTCCCTCCAATCTGCACCACGCAGGCTCCCATTAGCCATCGTCAAACAGCTAGACAGAGCTCTCGAGAAACATTACAGCCAAACCATGCGGACAGGAGTGCGCATGCTCTTTCATCGCACTGCATGTGACTGGCGATCTTCATGCCGTCAAAACACAGACAAATCTGCTTGATGTCACCATGTTGCCTGCAATAGAGCAGGGGACTCTGCATAATTTCTTGTTTTAAAGCCCCCTGATTTGAGCAAGACCAGAAAGGCGCACCGCTCGCAAATCCTTGATAGACTTGTAGAGGCGCTTCTTGGGCACACAGATGGTCGCTGAGTACAGGGATGGGGATTCTGCTGCCCCACTGCCGTTGCTGTCAGGGTCCATTGAGTACACAGGGGTGATGGTGGGCCCCTACAGCACAACCACATAAGGGTCTAAAGAATCTCTGGGCCAACAATGGATTCCAAGTAATTTGCCGATGGAGGCATGGTAGGACTGATCATAAGAGCAAGTGCCAGTCAAATTCTCAAAGTTGGCATAGCATATAGGGAAATGGTACCTGTAGGCCTCTCAGGCCATCGCTGGAGAGGATGTTGTGGGCGACCTCCCCCGGCGAGCTTCCGCGCATGTTGGCAACGACACTGTAGTAGTTCTCTGCCTTCAAGTGCGCCTGCACACCAGACAGTAGAGATGCCTAAATTTAGGTCAATCTCTCTCACCCAATACCGGCTCTGCTTCAGCTTGATTCTGCTCGCCAGGAGGGCTTTCTCCCTAATAAAGCGCAGTCGCAAGAAGAATGTTGCCTGCCATGCTGAGCTTCAGCAGAGCATTACGCATGCGGAAGATCAGATTGACAGAAAACTATGTGCCCTGTGCGGTGGGGGGCAGCACGCTCCCGAACTTACCCACCAAAACCAGCACCTCACAGCACTCCTTTTCCCAAATGAAGCAACAGGAAGCGCAGCCCCACTGGAAGTTGCTCAAATGCTTGAGCCCGGCATGGCAGGCAGCATACTGCATGCACTGGCAGAGATATATACACACAAGAACCCTTCCCAACCCCCTAAACCCCCACCACGAAATTACTAGACCGGGGCTAGAGAAAGGTGAGACCAATCTCAAGGGTGCACTGAGCAGCGAGAAAGGGCAGGGCACCTCCAGACGCTCGATGAGCTCGTGCACGACTGCCAGGAGGCCCGGCTGCTCTCGCAGAGCGCGCTTGTTGGCCACCAGAACGCCCTGGCTGTCCACGATGCGCCCACCCTCGATCTCCTTCAGATTGTTCTCCCGCAGAGTCACCCCTGTGCTCACCTACACAAATGAATCACCCATTTCAGCTTCCCACCTACATATTTCCAAATTGGCCCATAAGAGCATTACTCTGTTGCACTGGGAGAGGATCGAGGCCATGGCATGGGGGGGCTTATTCAAGCCACAACTGCCTGACATGGGAGTTTCAGAGAGCTCTAACAGATGAGTCCCACGCAAACGGCCAGTCCTGCCCGGCAATGCCTGGATCGAGCATGCAGAGATGCACACATATATTTCAAGGGTAAAAAAAACGGATCCTTTGCAGGGTTATAGTTTTTTGCAGAAGAGTAGCCTCATCAAGTAAGAAGGGTGCCAGTGTGTGACAAGGAAGGATCAAGCTGTCCTTTATTGAGGTAAAATTTGACACCCCCCTAGAAGAATGGGGAAACAGGGGAAATGAGGGCGCGCACCAGGTCCAGGATGATGTCAGCGGTGCCCATGAGCGGGGCGGCCTCCAGCGCACCGTCAGCGCTCAGCAGCACCACGTGTTCAAAGCCCTGCTCCGAGAAGAATTTGCGCGCAACGTTGTGGTACCCCGTCACTACCCTCAAGGGGTTGGTCTCGTTCCACTCTGGCATCCTGCAAAACAAAGGGGCCACCTCATTAAGACACTGGCATCCTGCAAAACAAAGGGGCCACCTTATTAAGACACCCCCCCGTCTCAAGGACCGGCCGTCCAACATGCAAGCATGGCTTGTGATTTCTTAGAAATCCACAGAGACAATACAGATGATCATTCCCATCCAACTGCATGTTGTGCGAAATGTTGCCCTCTATGCACCAATGCCTCAAGCCCCTTTCCATGTGAAAATGACTCAAACCATGCCAAGACAGAGCATGTTCCTCGCACCGGCGCAGATCATCGATAGAGTTGATGTCAGCCCATTTGCCGCCGGTAGGGATGCCGAGGCCCAGGTGGCACTTGCCAAATCCGAGCGAGTCGTGCAGCACAATGAGGCCGGAGTCGCCGTGCGCAATCTCCGCATACATGTCATAGCCGACGATGCCCAAGTCCACGTCACCATACATCAGCTTGCGCACAACGTCTGACGCGCGCTGGAACCAGACCTCCAGACCTGGCATCTGCACACGCATGTGACATGACCTCAAGAATAATCTGCACAGATGCTGCATCGCTGCTTGCAACATTGCACTGGCAAATGTGCATGGTCCCCGTGGGGAGTTACAACAGGAAGCCTGGTTGCACCAAGCAGTTACAGACAGATACAGCCCCTGGGATGGGCAACTTCCCTCAGGATCCCCCATCAGTCTGCACAAAGCAGATGCCGTCTTACGCGTACCTGCGAGATGCTTGCGATGTACTGTCTGGGATTTGGCTTGTACACGCTCAGCTGGCAGTCCTGCACAGCGCACAAGCACTGCTGAGAATGTGCTTCTTGACAGCCTGCTCCAGTAAAGCCCAAAGGAGGGCGATCTTTGAACTTTGCGTGTTACTAGAGGCCAGTGTTTGCATACCTTTAACAACTGGATAGTGTCTTCAGCCATGCGGCCCTTGCTTGGGACAGCCATGCGGATGGCTGTCCTTGGGATTCTCTTTGTTGGTGGGGGGGCTGCAAGGAATCAATGTAATAAGACACTGCTCAAGCATATTAGGACCTGTAGAGAATAAAACGTTATAACCGTCACACCAGTGAGAGGCCGACCCATAGTCACCTTGATCTGCTGCATTGCGTTGTGAAAGACTGCATCTTGTCACATTGCGGCAAGACTGAAGCCCACTTTTCCACCTTTGGAGATTCAGATCATTTCGCCTTTTACATCTTGCACTGGATCTGTGGATCTGTAAGGGCTGGCAGTCGCGTGCAAGCAAGCATCCAACGCTCTTCTCCTCCAAGACAAACATCATGCGAATATAGTCACTGTTAGCATCGTTGTTACGGAATTTTAGGCTTAATTCGGATAGCATGATCAGTTGCTGTAGAAGAGGGTGGTACCCATTCGGTGGCGTTCCTCAGGAGCCATGATGCTCGCGAACTGCAATGCATCGACCAAAATTTATCGTGCACGTCTTGAGTTACGTTGAATATAAGTAAGTGACACGTAACTATTTCTTCTTTTAGCGTCGTTTCTCGGGTCGTGTATCGGGGTTCTCATACTTATTCTGTGAATATGCTGCACGATGAGTGATGCTCATCGGGCGACGAGTGATATCATCATTGACTTGAAGCATATTCCTACCACTCGTATAGATCAAAGTAGTTGCCAGCGTTGAAGCCAAGCCTCTAGGACGGAGGGAGGGCGCTTCTGCAGAGGGGCTCAGCGTTGTGCACAGTGGGTCTTGACTGAGATAGGACCGCACATGTAGATTGAGCTCCCCAGGATGTCCCCAAAAGTAAACCGGCAATCTACGCCTGACGAGGAGGATAAGTCTGGTCTGGAGCGGAAAAGCAGTTTGAGTTTAAGGTTGAGGTCGAATTCCCTCAGGGGTTCCCTCAGAAAGCACAAAACCCATGAGGCGCCTTGCTCCGCTGAAGAGGAGAACTTCAAGAAGGAATGGGGAATATCACCAGCCAAGGAGGTGGGTCTCGGAGGAATTGCAAACGACCTGCAGGTCAAGGAAAGGACAGAACTGCAGTACCTTGACTATGTCATCCTCCAGATACTCAAACGGTTTCAGCGCAGTACACTCGAAGTTCTTAGTCAGCACAAACACTTCGCAAGTCACTTTGCTCGACAAGGTTGAAAATTGTTGTCGTCTTCACCTGACACCCACCCTTGTGCCAAGGCTGGACCAAACCAGGATCAGGTGCATTAGCACTGATGGAACTGTAAATTACTCTTTCAGGAGGAGCTCTTGCAACACTTCAAGGACGAGCTGAAGAGGGCTGGGATCTACAACCCCAATACTGGTGCGTGACCCATCTTGAGAGTCTTGCTATTCTAGAGCGAGTGTTCCATGAGAAGTTGAATGCGCAGCTTAGATATGTGCTGTAGCAATTTGCCTTCTTACGTTTATCGGCATGTGGTGGCAACGGGAGATAGTCGAGTGCGCATCTGTTGCGCCTCGCTGCACTGCGCTGCCATCGCCTCGCCCCCAAGCTACTTCGCTGCGAGTCGGCAGTGAGCACTCCAGCCATGGCTGACTATTTTATGATGCACAGATAACTACTTCCTGCGGCGGTTCCTGCGTGCGCGTCAGCATGACCTCAAGCGCGCCAAGGAGATGTACGCTGCCAGCATGAAATGGCGCGCCGAGTTTGGCGTGGACACCATCCTGGACGACTTCCACTTCCAGGAGCGCGATGCCTTCATCTCACTCTACCCGCAGGGCTACCACAAGACAGACAAATTTGTGAGTGCTCCTCTGCACCCTGCATGCATTGAGACTCCACTTGCATGTTACTGCAGGGCCAATACAACACACTGCACTTTGTATCCTGCATCCATTGGAAGCTCCATCAAATCCAAGATAGAGGCATTCAGAACAGGCCCTTGAAGCCGGTGCATGCAATGCGCGCGCAGGGTCGGCCGATCTACATCCAGCATCTGGGGGCAATAAACTACAAGAAGCTGGAGGCGGTGACGACTGAGGAGCGCATGATCAAGTTCCACGTGCAGGAGTACGAGCGCTGCGCTCGCGTCATCATGCCTGCCTGCAGCCTCGTCGCAGGCCACCACATTGACCAGACATTCGCCATCATCGATGTCAAGGGTGCGCTCCGCGCAGACACTCCGCCTCAAGAGTATTATGAAAATCAAGCATACTTTGTACAAGGTTTCCTTTGAGGACTGCAGCATGCTCTTTGCAGATCCGTGCGTGGTAGATTTTGTCTCTACATTGTGTTCTTGTGGGCAGATTGCGGTCCAAGGACCGCAGCATGTCTCGTAATATTTCTGTAAAGAGCGTTGGACAGCATGGTCTGGTTGCCTGGTTGGCTTTGCATTGAGACCCAGCACTTGGAGAGGAATGGAATGTGCAAGGTGCTTGAAGATCTCCAAGGTGTGTTGTGAAATTCTTATTGTTTACATCGCAGGCGTGGGCCTGAAGCACCTGACAGGGGAGGTGAAGAGGATGCTGAGCCGGATTATGTCCATAGACCAGAACAACTACCCGGAGATGCTGGGCCACACATGCATCATCAATGCCCCCAGCATCTTCAAATTCGTCTGGCAGGCTATCCGCTCCTTCATCGACCCCAAGACCCAGGAGAAAGTTGAGGTGCGTGAGTAGCTGCCTGTCCTGGCACCTCTGCTCTCTGCTCAGTCTTGCTCAGCCGGCTGATGTGCCAGACAGGGCATACGGGCCGTGCGCCAGTCATTTAGGCTCTTGCAAGTAAGCTTGCGCGTGAAAATGAGCTTCTTGAGTGCATATCTGACATGATCTGGATCACATGAAACAAGATAGGTCATTCGTGTGGATCTTGTCTGTGTGTTGTTGTGTGTTAGGAGTGCAAATTTGCTTCATGAGCTTGCACATGACAGTATTTGGCTGTGCTGCAGATGTGCCCGAGGGACTTTGTGCCGGCTCTGCTCAAGTGGGTTGACGCAGAGAGCCTGCCAGAGTACCTGGGAGGCACTTCAAAGGCAACTCTGCTGGATGATGCCGGCCCCTGGCAGGACCCCAAAATCCTGGCTCAGGTGACATGCCCTGCCATGCTCAGCGCACACTAATACGCATGCAACGACACAATTTTGTAGGAATCTCTGGTGTCACAGATCTGTACCTTAGATGGGCTCGCAGTTTTATAATTACATCCCTTCTGCTGTCCATTACTTGAACTTCTACCTTTACAAGTCCTGTGTGCATACCTGTTCTCTGTTACTGTTCCTGGAGATGCGATGTTTTGCCCTGATGTGATGCGCTGCGTGCAGGTGGAGGCAGCCAACGAGCGCGCGCGCCTGGCAGCCAAGAACATCTTGGAATCTGAGGAGAGCAATGGAACAAGTGAGTTCTCTCGGCGTTCTCTCGGCATGCTGCTTTCTGCACAACTGCTGGCGCTATGGAAGATCGTTGTGCACCCAGAAAGTGGACGGGCTCTCCTGAACACTGTCTTCATTCAATGTTGCCTGAAAGCATTTGCCCGAGGCTGCATCTCTGAAAGAAATGAGGACAGCACATGTGCTTCTGACAGCATGTTATCGCTCATTACTGGTGTTCATTGGGACTCTTGAATGCTGCGCAGGCCCCAACATGGACAGGGATCCAGGGAGCGCGGAGGTTGACCGCTTTGCAGACCTGCGGCCCATCATGACGCGGCGCAGCAGCATGCGCTCTGAAATGAGTACGTGCCGCTTCTGCGCTTGCACTATCCACACTTGCCATGCTCGCTGAAGCAGTATGATATTTCCCGCATCAGCTCAGCAGATCATTCTTTTTGCAGCAGTCCATGTGAAGGTCACACTGTCTCATAACTTGCAGCATGTATAAACAAAGTGCTCGCTGTTTCCTGCATCATGTGAATTGAATTCCGGCGCCACTTGAGCATCTGCTGATTGGGTAGGAGCTCAATATGGTCTTTGTGGTGTGCAGGTGACAGCGATGATGCATACTATTCCCCAAAGAGCAATGCCTCCTTCAGCGATGGGTCCTTTACCAGCACGCAGGAGGTGTTCGGCCGCAGCTCCAGCGAAGACCTGGATGCCAGCTTTAGCGGTGACCTCGGACGCGGCGCCTTTGCCTCTGGACTGCAGGCATGTCACTTGCTTGGCTTCATCTTTAAAGGCTAGCAATGCAATCAGTCTAACTGGCACAGTATCGCATGCCAGCCACAGCATTTCCCTGTGCATTGTTAACTCAGGTGCCTGCTCAGCAGATGAAAAGTAGCCGCTCTCTGCAGCACAAAATATACATTGTATATACACTGTTACCTTGGCAATCCATACATGCTGCCTGTGTCGTGCAATCTGTGCCTTGCTCGGGGGAATCCCCAGTCAGTCACCTGTGTGCTGTTATGCGTGCACCAATGCATGGCTTCATGCACGCGCACCTCGTTCAGTGTACGATATACTGCAAGAACGGTGACCAGAAGTGAAAATGCCTACTATTGACTGCGCGCAGATGGGTCCCGGGGGCACAGAGGCGCAGCTGTCGGTGCCTATCTTGAATCGGGTGCGGGTGCTGGAGGAGCACGTGCCCGGACTGGAGGCGAAGCTGAAAAAGCACCTGGGCAGGGAACGCCCCCGGCCGGTCAGCGGCGGCGGCACCCTTGTGGCGCGCGTTGAGGTCCTGGAAGAAGCAGTCGACACTCTCCTGCAGGCGCAGGTGCTTTCCCACATGCTGCTCAATGTCTGCTATTCTGCGGACTCACATGACCCCCAGATGGGCCACACATAGACATGCAATGGAGGCATGATTACTCCATAGAACGTTTGGGCAATTTGAGCTCTGAAATACAAGCAATGGGCGGGAGTGCGACCTGCAACCAGGGTAAAGATATCAACCCCTTTAGATTTGTTGGTCGTGGCATGCTTCCCGCTGACACTGGCGGGGTGCTTAGAAGAGTAGTTTTGGACTGTAGTGCAAGCTGTGTAGAGGCGCCCAGTGGTAAGCGTTTAACAGGCATGTTGAGTAAGGCTGGCTCTCTGTCATTGAAAAGGTGTTCTGACACAGGGCCACAGCAGTCCTCAAGGATGCCATGCACAATAATGCCCGTGACACTGGCAGGTCCAAAAATATTTTCTTTCAATTCAATGACCACTAAAAACCGTGTTTTGCTGCAATGCAGGAGGCACAGCTGAAAGAGCAGGCAGAGAAGGCGAAGAGCAGATGCATGCCCTGCTGTTGCGTGATGTGATGAACAGCAGGAGCCCATGGACTGGCCATTTCATGAGGGGCGTATGAGCGCCATTGCATAAGAGAGGCATGGCTTGTGCCAGCAGACTCATGCAAGTTGATCAGGCCATTCTACAGCTTCTGCAGCCAAAAATGTTTATTCTTCAACCCGCTCAATGAAGGGCAATAGAACAGCAAATGTATTCCAGTCACTACTTAGATCTCTGTGAAACCCGCAGCATGCGTCGCGCACAGTGGCGGCTGTACTGTGTATTCTTGTTTGTAGAATAATGAGCAGTGCATGCAGTGTTTTGGAATTATGCAGGGATAAATTTCTCTAACGCAGGATTTGGTCTAATGCTAGATGTGACAGGCATGTTAGTGTTCTTCATGCAAGCTTGTTTCTGCCTGGTTGCTTCCGCTGATTTGCTTGCTTTACACAAGACGGCCTCTCATGTTTAGAGGAATAGGGCAGTTCATTGTATGGTGGCTCACAAGTACACTGATGTTGTCTATATCTTTCTCTGGCCTGCATGCCTCCTATATATATGTTGTAAAGAGAGATCTGGATGCCAAATATCGCCTGACCTGCGGGATGCCGAGGCTACCGCAGATGCTGTAGGTTCTCAGTTCGGTGCCAACATGATAGAGTAAAGTATAATTTTCAGCCCGCAGTGCAAGTGATTACTAGCTATACATAGCTTGCCAGCTCATAAACAGTTGCAAGCTGACCCCAAATGGCATGTCCATGTCCAGGGAAATCTCCTCATTAACTTCAGAGGGAAAAGTAACAATGGCGAGTGCTGATGGATTGTTTTAGAAAGGAAAATCTTCCCCTGAGACTTGGATTCTACACATTCACAGAAGCACCATTCCTTGCCTAGCTAGGAAACACCCACTTGCCCTTGACTTGCCGCACGATTTGCCGTATCCTTGATGCCCCAGCAGAATAGAGGTATCCAGTGCAACATATACTCATTTGATCTTGAAAATAAGTTGCAGAAGAGCAAGCATCCTTCCCGTACTTAGAACGCATACATCTATCACGGAAGTTTACTTCAGCATGTCGGATGAACTTCCGAAAGGCGTTGCTGTCGTGCTCGACCATCCCACGGGCTCCAAGGTATTCTTAGCAGAAGATTTTATTCTTCAATTCAATGAAATATTTCGAATGAAGCCCCTGCGGAATTCGGATGTCACGGCATGGACACATGAGACTGAATGTGATCTGCCGGTTGCAGGTCTATCTGATCGGCGCAGCGCACGTATCGAGAGAGGTACGATTGTATTCAAGCTGTTTTACCCCATCAAAGATGTCGATCAGATCCATTCGCACGCTGGGGCTAGGCTTCCAGTCAGCTTTGTAGGCTTCCAGTCAGCTTTTGTAGGGCAATAAAAATGTGGTCTTCAGTGCGTGCGTCCCACATCAAACGTCTTGGATGCCTTCCAACAGGCTGCTGAGGATGTGAGATCGGCGATACTGGAGTTGACACCAAGAGTTGTGTTTTTAGAGCTAGACAAGGCGCGCCCAGTACTTGTCTCAACTCACTGTAGGAACTTCCAAATGGGACAGACACAGACACGGACACACTGCTTCAGGCTGATCTTCCCAGCTAACCGTCCATGGCATCTCTCTGCAGGAACGCTATGAGGCGCTGGTATGTGAGATGCAGTTAGGCGACAAGTATGGGCTGCAGCGCATTACCCTGCCAAAGCGCAAGGTGCTGCTTCCCATACGCTCCTTTTGTGACGTTTTTTCTCTACCAACCTGCACATGCTTTCACCGCCAAAATTTTGTCCCTGTGTTGTGACTTGACCAGCAGTCAAATATTCTTGACCATAATAAAATGCCGATTGGGTGTCTCGCGCATTGAAAAGCTCTGCATTGGCTGGATTCAAAGTAGCCGAGTGAGATGGTGGCCTGGGAGGGTGCCTAGCAAACTCCTGTGCAAGATTTTTTTTGTTGTGCAGCTGATCCCCATGATTCTCAGCGGGACAGCTCCGCTCTACCTATTGTCAACCATGTATGTGGTGGCTGGTGCACTGCTGGGGGCGCCTGCTGGAGTGGAATTCAGAGAAGCTGTGGAAGCAGTCAAGCAGGTGTGGTGTAATCCTCAGGTCATAAATGCTCATGCAGCACTTGGAAACGTTGTTGCTTGACCCAGAGGATTTGCATCCTTCAAATCCCTTCATCTCTGAACCTGAGCTTCTTGCCAGTCCATTCCCATGAAACAGATATGGTATCTTTCGGTCCACTAAATCTACTGGTAGGCACTTTCCGGTGTCTTGCCGGTTGTGAGGCAAAAAGAAGGTTAAACTCACAAAGGTTTGAAGATTGACAGTGAGAGACTGTCCATGAGACGCATGAGCCTCAGGTGGCTCCCAACAGGTGTCTGAAACCTCATATATTAGGTGTATATTAGGAATACTGTTAGCAAATTACTAATAGTATTAAAGGTGTATTTGTCACTGTAGACTGGGGCGGAGATTGTGCTGGGAGACAGGGACCAGGAGGTCACCATCAGGCGGCTCATGTTCCGAGCCGCGCAGCTGGCAGCCGAGCGCAGCCGCGCGCGCCGCACCCCCCTCTCCCGGATCGACGCTGACACGGGTCTGCAGCCCCAATCCTGCACCTTCACTTGAAGAGCGTTTTGTCAGTCCACTGGCACCATGGCAGCACTGACGTCAATTTTTAGACGACAGCCCTGAACCCGCAATCTTGCTGTTGACAGACATGCGTTTCATGTTGGCTTTTCCTTTGCTGTCAATGCTTCTAAGCGCTGCTTCCGTTATGGATGAGGGCAGATGCAGCATACAAGGCGACCCTATATGAGGTCCCTTCCATGCATCTATGCTTGCTGTGCGCGATCGCAAAGCAGCTGAGCTTACACACATGAACGCCACCATTGTTTCTATCTCCTTCCAAAAATAGCTCCATTGTGCGCAGGGCTCACTCCTCCCAGCAATGGGACAAACAGCACCGTTCCTGCTGTGGCCCCGTCCGGAAGTGCCACGTCAGTGGCTACCAGGAATGACTCAGCACTCAGTCGCAGCGATGTGAGTGATGACAATCCCTTTCCCAAGGACCAAGACCAGGACTGGGGCCTCGATGATTATGTCCTCCCAGGTGCAGTGCAATCCCCTCGCTTCCCTGGCACTCTAACAGTACAAAAAGAGGAATGCAGCCACTGCCATGAGCATTCCTTTGGCCTCTTAGGCATATAAATTATGCGGTTAATGCAAAAACAATTGCAAAAAGCCATATGTTTGGAATTGAGAAGCGCATTGCAAATATAACACGCTTTCAAGTAGCCACCAGATTGGCTAGGCCCACAGGCTCCTGTTGTAGAGCTACTCCAAACTGTGGTGCGGTGACGTGTGGTTCTGAGGCTAAAAATGATGCATGTCTTGATCAAAATCACCAAGCAATTATGCGATGTGTTTTTGCTTGAAAGTGACTAAGCAGCTGCGCGGTGGCTTCCCAGGCGGGACCAAGCCGAAGAGGTCGCTGGCCGTCACAGACACCTGGAAGCGGCTGCTGCAGACCGGCGGCTGCGAAAACGCGGACGATGTGGTTCGCGCATTCAGGTGCATCGTTGAGGCGGGCGCGAAGGGCAAGGCCATCCCGGCCAGTGACATTCTGGCTGTGCGCGGCTGCGGCCAGAAGCTGGTCGAGAACCTGCGCCAGAAGGCGCTGCGGGTGCGACAGCTGTGGGACTTCTTGTGTCTGCGCCAAGCTCTCCTGAGCTGGCTTCCCACTTTGTGCCTTTCATTGAGCCTGAAGCTGCGCGCTCTTGGCATTCTTCCCTGGGTGGGTCGTGTACTTGGCAGCTTGCAGATGTACAGAATCTCATGTATTCTCACACAATGTACATGACGAGGGCAGCATATGGCAACATAAGTGTTCAGCCTGCGGATCGCTACTATCACTCACCTCAACCCTTCAGCATTGTGCCTGCCACTCACAAGAGGGGGTTGTGTCTCCTTTCACCATGGCTGAGACACGGATGCTCAAGCTTCTGGTGCTCTTGACAGACGCCATCGTGCATGTTTGTGCAGGAGGGTGATGCAGCGCTGAGGGAACTGGAGGGGCAGGCTCTGGCGGGAGTCAAGGGAGCGGCAGGGCTGCAGCCCAGCATCGAGGCGCTCAACGAAGTCATGGGCCACGAACGTGATGTCATCCTTACCAGGTACAGCTGAGCTGCTAAAGTAAAATACTGTTACTGCCCCTCTCTGCTTCAGCCCCCTTACGACCCTGCCAGCGTCCCTGATAAATCTATCAGATATTTAAAACGCGGCGTTCAGGGTCCTTTGCTAGATTGGAAGTCGTTTGTGACCGTACAAGTGCTCCTGTGCATGGTGCTGTGAAGTGTGAGCAGAAATGGAGGAACATGTGTTTTTGAGGTGTGTCCTTTGGCCTGAGCATGCACCCACTTGATGAGGCGGGGACATTTGTACCTTATCTTGCCACTTCCAGCTGTTGTGGCATGTTGGGAGGGGCAGGACTATCTGATGCATGTTCCGTTTTCCTCATCAAATGGGCGCATGGTCATGCATGGACACTCTCGCTCTGCTCTGACCTAAATGTTACCCCTACTCAGACATAGCCCGAAGCTTGGTGGCTCAAGAACCTCTGCACATCTAGGACTTTAGCTGTTGTGCTGCGACAACTATCACTCTTTTTCCATGCATATAAGGGAAAAGCCCTGGCTGGCGGGTGGCAGTACAAATACTGAGCAGCGTGCCCACGGTGGATTGGGTCTTGCTTGGACCTGGCAAGTCCAACAAGGGGTGGAATTTGACTCCAGCTTGCCTGCAGACGCACCTTACCTCTGGCAGGACAAGCGTGTAATTTGAATTACAAGTTGTGCCCGCAGCGGCCACAAGGCCAATCGACCGTGATTGGTTTGTTGCTGATCACCCCTGGTTTTGATCATCACCCCAACTTGCAGGGGCGCCAATTGCATAAATTCCACCAAGCCAAGTGAGCACAAAGGCAAATCGACTGACTTGAAGTCAATTGGCCAGTAAGTAAAAATCTGTGTTTGCTCCAGGCGGCTGTGGGAGACGGCGGAGTCGGCAAACGGCGCTAGGGTGGTCGGCGTCGTGGGAGCGGCGCATGTGCCGGCAATTTGCAGCATGTGGTCCGAGGCCGGCACGCCGCAATTTGAGCACCTGTATGAGGCATACATGGCAGTTCCCCAGCAGCCGCGCCTCGGCTTCACCACGCTGCCAACCATCGCTACTGGTGAGCAGTGTTTCTTTTAGCGGCTTGCACAAGCCAACATGGCCTGTAACAATTACAGGGGGCGGGCCGTTTCAAGGCTTTTACATGTCCGCTTGGAATCCACAAAATGGCTTTGACAAATCAATCCTGACCCGCACAAAAGCCACACTTTGCCCTTTCTGACCTGAGATGTCCTGAAAATCACCAGTTTGAGCCAAAAACTTCCCCTCAATCCCATGTTCAGCCAAGCTTATGGCTTTTGCCAATCCATTCAAAGACATGTTCAAAGCCACATTGGCTTTCAGCCATGTTCTTTAGGAGAAACACTGCCGGTGAGCTCATATTACTCCTATTTCAGTGCAGCAACTGGAAGAGACAGTACTGATACTGAGATCTTTACCCATTGTTGATTTAACTTTGCTTAAATCTGGCGGGTCAAGAAGGGCTGGGACATGTTACAGCTTTTGCCTGCAGCCCATCTGCATGCGCAGATTACCAGAATACCCTATGGTCTTACTTGGGTCCATTGGCAGGAATATTGTGTGATCAAAGTTTTGAAATGCTGCTCCTGGTCACCAGTGCTGTGAGCAACTCCAAAGCAAGGGGTGGAAAGGTTGAGGATGATGCGATCGCCACTCCTGTAGGGTCCTGTAGGGCTGCAGAGACAGTGATGTGAATGGCAAGGGTGTAATCTCTTTGGGAGTGCGGCTGAAGTCACCCCGGTACAATGTATGCACCGCTTTGCTGAAGTGGTAGCGATTTTCTCCGCTGTAAGGGTTTGTCAGTAGTAAAACACCTGCTCGCTGCTTCTGTTCTTTGGAACAGGTTGGCTTGGTCGGCTGTGCATTAGGCTCACAAGCAGTTGTTCTTTTAGTGGCGTTCTGAAGCCAATGTGGCTCTTCCCAAACAAAGCGATTTCCTGACCACTTTCTGGTGCACAACTTGAGGCCACAAACTGGCTTTATAAACTAAATCAAGAGGTGCATATTTCCCCCTGTTTAAGCCAAAAAGCCCCGATCATTCTCGTGAAGGATACCTTCAAAGTCCTGATTTGCCACTTTTGTGGCTTCAGCCAAAGTTTTCAAGGATTGGCTGGAAGCCACATTGGCTACCACCATCTTTTAAGAATCACTGTTGACAAGTCCTGTCATTGCAGGTGCGCTGCTTGGCTATATCACATGGAAGCGGCCAAAAGTGGCGCTTACAATGGCGACTGCAGCGGCTGTTGTGACTGCTCCCTATCTCGGCTTTGCCATGGCTGCGCTGAATCGGTGGCAGGTAGGGTTCTCTGCTTCACATACCCTTTTAAAACCCAGGAAATCGAATTTCTCTGGGTCCTAAGGCATCAGATGACCTTTTACACAAGGCACCCTATTATATGACATGCAATGCACGCAGTGGCAATATCCAAGCCCTCTCTTCCTGGCAAGAAGCAAAATCAATAAGACTTGCATTTGAAAATTTTGTGATCTGATGTGTCCAAAAACATTGAAGCAATTAGGTAGATAGGCAAGCTGGCTTTAGGCTCGCCCTGCTCGTACTCGGGATTTACTCTTTCAACCTTGCGAAAGGGTTTAAAGAGGTAACCAATGGTTGAGGAGCAGTCTGTTGTTGGCAGGGCTTTGCAGAAAATCTGGTGAAGGCTTGTGAGACTGTGGACACCGTGGAGCAGAGTAGTGATATGGGAGAAGCCTTCTCGCGGCAAAACCCTTGACAGCCGCGGTTCTTTGGTCTGTACATTGTATGCGGCTCTGTGTAAAACGCAGCAAAATGTCATGGTGGTGCATGCACAGTGTTGCCAGTTTGAATTATATGCACCAATTTGGATATGGACTCAGTCTAGACTCAGCAGGCTGCAGATGATCACGAGTTAGCTTTTTGAATTTGCTGCCGTGCGTAAGATGAGGAGCAAGCGTATCAGGTGGAGAGTGTGTATCCATACACCGCTCGGCACTCAAACTCGGATGGCCACTGCCGTTCTCACCTTGACAGGTAGAAACCACCTGCGGCTCCTCCTCTAGGAATAGTATCGCAATTGATGTACCCAATATCGACCTGTCAAGGTGAGAACAGGAGTGGCCATCTGAGTTTGAGTGCCGAGCGGTGTATGGATAGACACTCTTGGGAACCGATCCCATTGTTGTCAAGAAGTTGAAAGAGAAACCCCAGCTCCTCGGTCATTTGTCCTTCAGTACTAGGTGTTACATGAGGTTTGATTGTTGGCAGAAGGGGTCTAGAAAGGGCATTGAAGGCGGATATCCAAGCCAGCACACAGTAGTCGAAGGGAAAGCTCACTCAAGAACGCTTTCAACGTGGCCTCCACAGCAGCCACAGTTGCCAGGGAAGGCAGGGGCTGTGCAACAGTCGAGAATGTACTGAGGCGAAAGCATTTCGATACGTTGCCTGTAGTGCTTCACAAAGGCGCATTCTGCGCAAGTTAAACAAAACATGAACCACAAGGGCCCTGATCTCTAGGGTACACCGGTAGAGCCAAGGCCAAATCACGATCGTAACCAATATCGCGGAGATTAAGAATAATTGTTCCTGGCAACGCCATGCTGAATAGCTTTATGCCATTATAAAGAAATCTTCATGCTTCGTTTCCCATTTTGTACCGACCACTTATTGGAAGGTTTTTGAAGACCCTCGCCCTTCTAGGGTAATAAGGTCGTGATGACCAGCCTGCAGCTTCCAGATGGAAGCTCCTAAATTATCTCTTGAAGGGTAGGACAGGAATTTGAAGCGCCCAATCACAGGTTGCTCTCAGGTTGCTTTCATGGACCTTATTGATACTGTGCTAGCAAACCCGGACAGGGGTCATGCACTTTGGCACGCCAAACACCATCCAAGAGAGGAATCGGAGAACAAGAACGACCAGGTGAAACCCTGCGTACACATAACTTCTACCCGTGGAGAGGAATTCCTTAAATCTTATGGTGACTCAAGATTGGGCTTGCAGGAGTATTAAGTGTTAAGTGTTAAGCGTCGGGACCGTCTATGGGAAAACGCCAGAGAGCTCAAGGCGCATAAAGGAATAAATCAGGTGACGGCATTCTTAAATAGCAATTCACAAGTAAACATCCCGGATTTGCTCCATTCTATGATTTGGCGTGCAAGAGCTGACCCCTGTACCTGATCTTTCTGAATCTTGCAGGTTTATAATTTGGGGCCTTTCGACGACCAGGATATGAACGTCGTGGTGCGTCAGAAGGGGGGGCCAGGCGGCAGGCGAAGCGCTCGCTCCCAATTGGCAGGCTGTTGCGGAGCTCCGCACAAGGCTGGGCTACGTCGACGCTCATCCAATGTGTACTTCACGCCACCTGCGCAGCAAGGTGAGGCCAGCAAGACATTGGAATGTGAATTTCTCTCACAACGAAGCTTGTGTAGAGTGTGCGATCATCTGTCACTGAGACAGGATAAGTGGTGATTGAATGGAAACAACTTTCTTCGGGTTCAAGGATTTAAACATAAACAGAACTTCAACTCAAAAATCGATTGTGTAATACCTGATATCTGAGGGGTGCCTTCCTTGCGCATTGGCATGACTTTGGATTGATTTTGCAGGTATTTCTCAGTGGGCGGCCGAAGCTATAAGAAGGCACGCCAAAACATGACAATACGGGCGGCGTACAACATTTCAGAGGTAAGGGATGCAGAGCGGAAGGATGGTTCAAGACAAAATCTTAAGGATGACCGAGTGCGTTGCTTGAGAGATGGTCTCTAGGATTAAGGAGCAGTTTTCACATATATATTTGTATGGCACATGGTATTACAGCATTGCATGAGGCTTGCATACACACAATACGTGAAGTTTAAAGCAGGTAGAGCTGTCACTGGCATGCTTCTGCGCCAGAATTTCTATTGCAATCTGTTGTTGCAAATTTTAACAAGCTAGCTACCTAGGTGTTGAGCCTACTAGGCGAGTCGTAAGCCTTGCATGCAGCTGCAGATCAGTCGAGCATAATTAGCACGTCAAGCATACTGTTGTGCATCCGAGTCTTATGTGACAGCCGTCACATCCAAAGTCGAGATTGCACCTGTTTTTGATATCGATAGCCATAGAGAGCAAGCCTTGATATGATTTGGTGTTGATCAACCCCAACGCTGAGATCCAGACTTTCAGGAAAGTCTGAATCTCAATCCAAAAGTCAGTCCACTAAAGTCTACTTGACAATAAACAGTGGCGCTAGAAGGGAGAAGACTGACAGCGCTAATAACTATTGCATGCTTGGCAGGCATTAGTTGTGGATTTTGCAGCAGCCGCTCTAATTAGTGCAAGCAATCAATTGAAAACGAATGAAAGGCTGCATAGATCGCATGCCTGATGTACGAAGGGTTGATCAGCTGTAAGCTTATCACCAGTATGTGCAATTTTCACTTATCAGGTCTTTCCTGCATATAATCATTATTCTTATCATATAATGTGTGTTCCGGTTCCTAGGATCTAGGTGCGTCCAGCAACACGGGCATTCAATTTCTCCATCCGGTGCGGTCATGGCATTTCCTGCAATGCACCGACATTCCCTCTCTATTATTGTGCCATTGCTTCCTGATTAGATGCTTTTGAACTGGGTAATTTCTGGCTTTGTTTGATCAGCACTCCCCTATCTTGTTCTCCCCTGCACCCATTGTAGCGAGCCACTTGCCTTGTCAGCGAGAATACCAGATGTCGATGGTTTAGCC